>ERZ1026968.73-NODE-73-length-63549-cov-6.546020_pt1 | contig 63549 bp, 42 predicted proteins | sample MGYA00519295_ERZ1026968 | MGnify/ENA primary metagenome ERZ1026968 (study PRJEB26926, sample SAMN06164480) | human gut metagenome | biome: ENVO:00009003; feature: ENVO:2100002; material: ENVO:00002003 | host: Homo sapiens | place: USA | collected 2012 ...
GGGATTGCGTATGGATTCGCAGTTCGGAGGCACCACATATACATATTCCGAAAAGGAAGGCTGGACCAAACGTAAGAACCCTTCTGACTTAAAGGCTTGGATCAAAGGCATGATTCCCCTTGGAGGCGAGTCCTCGACACCGATGGGCGAACAGCTGAATGTTCAGGGCAACTTCTTAGGCAACTGGACATTCGCGTTAGGCTGGTATGATCCTAATGGCTGGAGTGTCAAGGCATATTATCAGCATTTCTTCGAGGACCATTCCATGCTGTTCTTCGACTATCCCTGGAAGGACGGCCTGTGGGGACTCGAAGGACACATGCCTAAAAATCCTTACATTTCAGAAGCCGTAATAGAATACATTACAACACGCGATCAGTCCGGTCCCGCTTATTACGACCATACTCCGGCCCTGAACCATCAGGTATCGTCCAGAGACAACTACTATAACCATTATATCTATCAGACCTGGTCAAACTATGGTTATGCTATGGGCAATCCGTTTCTGATTTCCCCAATCTATAATGCCGGGCATCAGAACATGTTCCTGCACAATCGTGTGAATGCATGGAATATTGGCTTGAAAGGAGATCCCACGAAACAGGTGTCATGGAAAATGCGTATGAGCGGCATTAACAGCTGGGGTACTTATGATATTCCTACAAAACATGTGCAGCATGATTTCAGCATGCTTGTACAGGCCAGCTGGCATCCCGCCAAACTGAAGGGATGGGAAGGAACACTCTCTGTAGGTCTCGATTATGGCAATCTTATCGGCAAGAGTGCCGGTGTGGGTATCACGATTTCTAAAACCGGTTTTATCAAGTTCTGATAGAGTAATCGGAATTCCACAATAGATATACAGAATATTTATTCGGCGCATTCTCGGAAAACAATGAGAATGCGCCATTATTATTCTAATGACTTGATCCAGACTATGATGTCGGATAGCACTTCTGTAGATATGGTTTCTTCGATTTTGCCGTATTCATCAATGGAGCCGGTTTCGGCGTGCTGAAAGAAATGGTTCAGGCTTTCGTATGATTTGACTGTAAACGGCTTATTAGGTGAAAGAGACTTAACTACGGCGAGATTATTAACATAATCCACCTGGGTGTCCTTCGTGCCGTTTAAAGCTAAAAGCGGAACAGTTGTCTTGACAAGATTATCTTTGGCGGAAAGCCGGATAAACGAGCGCATATACGGTGTGGAGAACTGATGGAACGCCTTGTTGAGATTTTGGTTGAGGACTGCCGGAAGTTGCGTGTCGTTGACGTGTTCAGGATCTTTGCCGACTATAACCGCATCCATTCCATCGGACAGATGTTTGCAATAAATATCGACAACTTCAGAGCTCAATCCCATTCCGACAAGAACGTCCCGATTCTGGCGTAGCAACAGTTCCTTGCCGCTTACGGTCATGCCTGCAAGAGATATGGCGAAATCTACAGCCTTGTCGGCTGCAAGCATCATGGCTATTGTCCCACCTTCGCTATGCCCAAGAACGCCTACATGCCTGAAGCGCTTACGAAGCAATCTGACACCAGCCGCAGCGTCGTTTTTGAAATCGTCTATGGTACTGTTAACGACGTCTCCGGTTGATTCGCCGAATCCTCGGTCATCGTACCGAAGGGTGGCTATACCCTGACGAGCGAGGGCATCGGCAACAACGGCAAACGGTTTGTGTCCGAATACTTCCTCGTCACGATTCTGCAATCCGCTTCCTGTAATCATGACGAGCGCCGGTGTATTCTTTGTGTAGTTTTCGGGCAGAGTAAGTGTGCCACGAAGGACAGCATCGCCATTTTTGAACGATACATCCTCTGTGGTGTAGGGATATGGCGGTTTGGGTGTCTGAGGGCGGTTTAGCTTTACTTCTCCCGGACGGAGTGTCAATGGAACTGAGTAACCATGCTGTGTGAACATGCCGGGAATGGAATCGCCCGTCAGCATCCCTTCGAACGAACCGTTGATTACCGGAATCTGTACTGCAACCTTGCCGGATGCGTCCGGAGTCCATTTTGTCGGAATCCCTTTGGCTCCCTGTGCCGGTGAATCAAGCGTGCAGCCTTCAGCCGAAAAGTTAAATACGATTGGCAGCGTAGTGCCACCTACCTTAAGCTCCCCTTTCCAGCTCCCGGACTGTGCGGCCATGCCGAATACAGTCAGCGTGGCCATACATAACGCCATGAAAAGCCTGTTAGGCATCGGTATGATATTTTTCGGCATACCACTGCGCGAAGGCCCGGAGGCCTGTGCGTAATGGCGTTGATGGCCGGAATCCGAAATCCTGCTCCAGCGGCGTTGTGTCGGCGTATGTGACCGGAACGTCTCCCGGCTGCATCGGCACCATCTCGGTATGCGCGTCAAAATCAAAATCAGCCGGCAATATCTTGGCCGAAACCAGTTCTTCCTGGAGTATCCGGACAAAATCCAACAGATTTTCCGGATGGCTGTTACCGATGTTGTATATCCTGTACGGCGGTACGGGCAGGCCGTCCTCTCCTTTGCTGCGATCAGGCGCGTGACGCATAACGCGGATCACTCCTTCCACTATATCGTCTATATATGTGAAGTCTCGTTTGCAGTCTCCATAATTGAAAATCTTGATTGACTGGCCGTTCACAAGCTTATCGGTGAATCCGAAGTATGCCATGTCGGGCCGGCCGCAGGGACCGTAGACCGTAAAGAATCGTAATCCGGTAGAGGGAATGTCATACAGCTTGGCGTATGCGTGAGCCATGAGTTCATTGCTCTTCTTTGTAGCGGCATACAGGCTGACGGGATTGTCCACCTTGTCGTCGGTGCTGTATGGAACCTTCTTGTTAGACCCATAAACACTTGACGAGGACGCGAACACAAGATGTCGGACCGGCGTATGCCCGGGATCATAACTGTGCCTGCATGCTTCAAGGATGTTGTAGAAGCCTATGAGATTACTGTCGATATATGCATCGGGATTCTCGATGGAATAGCGTACTCCGGCCTGTGCTGCAAGATTGACGACTATTTCCGGTCCATATTCCTTGAATATTTCGTCAATCGTACGACGGTCGGAAATAGAGCCTTTTACGAATATGAATCTGTCACCGTAGCTATCGAGTTCTGCCAGCCGTTCGTATTTTAGTGACGTGTCGTAATAATCGGTGATGGAATCGATGCCGATGATACGGCAGTCCGGATATTCGGCCAACAGTCGTTTTGCCAGATTAGAGCCTATGAAACCGGCAGCACCGGTTATTAATACGGTACTGCCGTCGATGTTTATATTGTCATTCAACATATTTAGTCTCTTTTGAATATATCGCGAGTGTAAACCTTGTCGAGCACATCGTCCAGAACCGGATCATATCGGTTGGCGATGATGGCATTGCTCTTGCTCTTGAATGTATCGATGTCGTTCTCTACAAATGATCCGAAGAAAGTGGATCCATTTTCGAGCGTGGGCTCGTATACTATTACCTGCGCGCCCTTGGCCTTGATGCGTTTCATCACTCCCTGGATGGAGGAATGACGGAAGTTGTCGGAATTTGACTTCATGGTGAGCCGGTACACTCCTACCACGCAAGGCTGTTCCTTTCGCGAATCATACGTTGCGTTGCGTGTATAGTATCCGGCGAGGTGTAATACCTGATCAGCAATGAAGTCCTTGCGTGTACGGTTACTTTCCACAATGGCCGACATCATGTTCTGAGGTACATCGGCATAGTTGGCCAGCAACTGCTTGGAATCCTTAGGGAGACAATAGCCTCCATAGCCGAAACTCGGATTATTGTAATGCGTACCGATTCGGGGGTCAAGCCCTATGCCCTCTATGATGCTTTTGGAATCCAGTCCCTTGACCTCGGCGTATGTGTCAAGCTCGTTGAAGTAGCTTACTCGCAGAGCCAGATATGTGTTGGCGAAGAGCTTTACCGCCTCAGCTTCCTGAATACCCATATACAACGTGGGAATGTTCTCCTCTATGGCTCCCTGTTGAAGCAACGAGGCGAACGTATGGGCGGCCTTGTCAAGATAAGGGATATCGGCTATTGCCTCTATTGCCTGATTCTCGACGGCATCTTCCGGACGATTCTTGATCTGTGGAATGCCGGCTATGATGCGCGAGGGATACAGATTGTCGTATAACGCCTTGCTCTCGCGCAAAAACTCAGGGAAGAAAAGAAGGTTCATGCGCTTCACTCCCCTGTTGTAATATTTTAGATATAGCGAACGGCAATAACCCACAGGAATAGTGGATTTTATCACCATGATGGCCTCCGGATTCACGCTAAGCACCAGATCTATTATGTCTTCGATGCAATGCGTGTCGAAATAATTCTTTACGGGGTCATAATTGGTGGGAGCAGCTATTACCACATATTCTGCGTCTTCGTAGGCGGCAGCTCCATCCAATGTGGCTGTCAAATCAAGTTTTTTTTCTTTAAGATATTTTTCGATATACTCATCCTTAATCGGAGACTGACGCTTGTTGAGCATCTCCACTTTCTCTGGAATCACATCAACGGCTGTCACCTCGTTGTGCTGGGCCAACAATACAGCGATGCTAAGCCCAACATATCCTGTTCCTGCGACTGCTATTTTCATAATTTGCCTATTGTATTCATTCATTAAACGTTAATACGGTGTGTGTATTGTAACAGTGCGACCGTATAGCCTCATGTACCGTATGCATTGACCTATTCAAGATCTACAACGGTGATGCCAGCTCCGCCGAAACGGACATCCTCATCCCCGAAACTGCGCACGGCCGGATTGGCCTTTAGTTGCTGACGTATCAATGTCTTGAGAATCCCATGACCTGTGCCGTGCAGAATCCGAACCTTATCGGCTTGAAACTGAATTGCATCGTCCAGGAAATACATCACGGACTGAAGAGCCTCGTCAGCACGCATTCCACGAACATCTATCTCTCGGTTGAAATTCAGCTGACGGTTTCGACTGTCGTCCGAACTGACCACGCCGCCAGATGCCGTACCCAATACCGATGCTTTCGGCTTTTTCCCCGGTTTGAGTCTTGATAGTTCCACGAACGTGCGCAACGCTCCGAATGCTACTTCCGCCTTCTTTCCGGAGATGGACAGTATACGTCCCGGTGTGGGACTGCCATCCATAATGGCGTAATCGCCTACATTCAGAGGTCGCTTCTCCTGCTGCCTTACAGGAGGAACAGCCTTTTCCCTGGCACGTTTCACTTTGTGCTTAGGTGTCTTGAGACTTTTCGGAAGATTGTCTTCATTTTCTTTCCCTGGGTTCAAGACACCCTCGACATGCTCCATAAGGGCTGCGCGTAAGCTCTTGGTGCGTTCCTTTTCCGCCTGAATATTGCGAATCTCGAGAATGGTGCGTTCTATACGCGAGTTAAGGCCTTCGATTATTTGTTTAGCCTCTTCTCTGGCTTCGTCCAGTATCGCGCGACGCTGGGCCTTGAGATCACCGGCCTGGGCCTCATATTTATCAAGGATGTCATCGAGACGCTGTTCCTTATCCTTGATGTTCTGGCGCTTGTTGCTCCAATATCTTCTGTCGCGGGCTATATCGCTCAGATATTTGTCCATATTGACATAATCGCTGCCTACAATCTCTTTCGCGGCGGCAATCACATCCTGAGGCAGTCCCATCTTATGGGCGATGTCAAGGGCGAACGAGCTTCCCGGGTTGCCGATTTCCAATTTGAACATGGGCTGAAGGTGCTGACGGTCGTACAGCATCGCACCGTTAACGAATCCGTCTGTATTGTCTGCGAATGTCTTCAGGTTCTGATAGTGGGTTGTGACAACGCCGTATGCGCCTGATTTGCCGAGTTTGGAGAGGATAGCCTGAGCCATGGCTCCGCCTATCTGCGGCTCGGTGCCGGATCCCATCTCATCGGCCAGGAATAGTGTATGGCTGTCGGAATGAGTCAGGAAATAGCGCATGTTGCTCAGGTGAGAGGAATATGTGCTTAGCTCGTTCTCAATGGACTGTTCGTCTCCTATATCGATAATAATATTGCGGAACAGCCCCATGTGCGAGTTCTCGTACAGCGTCGGCATCACGCCGCATTGCATCATATACTGGACAATGGCCACGGTCTTGAGAGTGACGGATTTTCCACCTGCATTGGGTCCGGAAATAATCAGGATACGGTCCTCAGGCGTAAGTATGATGTCGAGCGGCACCACCTTTTTATCTTGCGCGCGCAACGACAGCAATAGTCCCGGATGCACGGCATGATACCATTCCAACTCCGGTTTGGACTGGATGTGTGGCATTCTCGCGTCGGTTTCGATTGCATATTTAGCTTTGGCTATAATGAAATCGAGTTGACCCAACAGCAGGCACGACCGGGTGATGTCTTCGATATGCGGTCGTATGGAAGCAGCTATGTCAATCAGGATTCGAGTCTCCTCGCGTTGCTCGTCCATCTCCAGCTCCCGCATTTTGTTGCCGGCTTCCACCACTTCCGCCGGTTCTATGAACACTGTCTTGCCGGTGGCACTTTCATCGTGGACTATTCCGCTGATCTCACGTTTGTTTCCGGCATTGACAGGTATAACCATGCGTCCGTCGCGTATGGCCGGCGTCACATCCGAATCTATGATGCCTTGTTTTATGGCACGGTCAAGAACCGACCGCAATATGCGTTGCATCGAACCCTGCGAACGTTTGATGGACTGTCGTATCTCATACAGCGCAGGTGACGCATTGTCTTTCAGTTCTCCGAACTTGTTGACGGAATTACCGATTGTGGATATCAGCTGCGGAAAGCTGCCCAGGTTTTCCAGCTCTTTTGCCAGATGTGGATAGAGGAACGTACCGGTATCCGTGTCCTGCTCCTCCTTGGCGGCGGCACGATAGAAAGCGCGCACTTCGTTGAACGAAAGCAGAATCTGCAACAGTTTGTAAAGACGGTCGGAACTCATGAATGAATTTGCCGCTTTTATTTCCGTAAGATATGGCAGTACGTTATGTTGTGACGGCACCGCGTATGGCAGCGATGCAGCGATTATACCGCGCATCTCGTCCACACAACGCAATGAGTGCATTATGGCGTCGTAATCGCGTGAAAACGACATGTCGCGCACGCACTCTTTGCCTTGGTGCGTGCCGCATAATTCGGAAATACTGCGTCGTACTCCGTCAAATCCAATCTTTATTTCTATATCCGTCATTTATCTGCAGGGAGGGCAAGCATCGGAATGTCGATTGTGAACAGACATTGATGTGCCACCGACGGCCGGAACAACCGCGTCAATATGCTGGCCCGTCGGTTTGGGGCTATGATAAGTTCTATTTGATTATTCTTGATAAATGTCTCTAACTGTGAGTCGATTTTCGCATCGAGAAGCGGAGCCTCGTGGAATGTGGCGTTGGGCCACGCATTCGACAATTGCTCAAACAGAGAGTTCAGCAGTTGTTGCACTGTGGCGGCGTGACGATTGGTCACAGGCATAAGCCATACGTCGATTTCCGGAGAATTGAACGTATGCATCAGTTTCTCCAGCGCAGGAACATCATACTGGTCCAGCGTGCAGAACATCAGCATCCGCTTCAACGGCTTGGAATCCTCTATAGGGTAATTGTCGGGTATCGTGAATACGGGCACCTCGCACGAGTCGAGCACTTCGGCTGTGACGCTGCCTATCAGGTCCTCCTCTTTGCGTGATATTCCCCGCGTAGACATCAGCACCATGCCGGGATGCTGTTCGCGACAGTAGCCCAGTATCTCGTCTTCAGGGATGCCTTGCTGCAACAGCGTGGTGTATTTCACATCCGCTATCTCGCCCGATTCTATCTTTTCGGTCAACTGCTTGCGGAACATCCTGAAACGATGCTCGGCTGCACGCATCATGTCGCGCTCGGCTATGGCATCGGCCAATTCCGATTCCATAGGATCGTTTTCGCCTAAGTATTCGCCGGCTGTATCTTCTCCGAGCCACACCATCGGATACACGTGCATCAGCACTGGCGTCATGTCAAGAACGCGTGCGAAGCGAAACCCCACACGCACCGCACACATCGATGCATCTGAAAAATCGACGGGAATGAGCATGTGTCTGCTCATTCCCGAACGTGTTTTCTCCATTTATTTCTCCTTCTGTTCCTCCAGGATCTTGATTGCCATGTCATAGATCGTGGTATCGTCCAATATCACAAGACCGCCGTCGGGGCCCGGTTCGATGTGCATGGCGGCATTCTTGCCGAACTCATAATTGACGCCTCCAAAATAGTTCCGAACCGTCTGTACGGTTACGTTCAACTCGTCTGCGATACGATGTGTGGAGCCGTCGGGCAAACTGTCCTTGATGCGACGGAGCTCATTGAATGTGATTGTCTTGCTCATGGTCGGTATGTATTGAGTTTTTATTCTTTGTATTAGTGGAGCTGTCGGTTTCCCTCGGCTCTCATAGTGCTAAATTATACATTTTTTCGATTATTTCAAAAATAAAATGTAATAATTTGGAATGTTTTATAACACATTCTGACAGCAGTTTTATTATTCCATTGATTATCAGATTGGTTCAAAGGAGTCGTTCCTGATCCATCCGGCTAAATCCGAGTTGAGGCGTACTTTGTACCATTGCGGTTGGCCGTTTTCTGCTTTCTCCGTATCCATAATCTGCATTACAGTGCCCTGTACCAGAGGCGATGTCACGTTCTTGGCGGATGTGGATGGATCTGACTTCAGTTCTATCTTGTATGCCGTGATCACGCCTTCATCCTGTCTGCCTGAAGCATGAGCTCCCATGAATGCGAATATCAGTGTCAGCACACTGATCGAGATCATGGCTATCGCTCCGAAAAATCCTATCTTGCGGAGCATTACACTGTCCTGGAATATGTAGAGCGCAAGGCATACGCAGAACAATACGAATGTAATGCCGCTCCATGTGGCCCATGTATTGGTATGGTGGCGTCGTGTAATGTAGTTTTTCAGCACAGTGAAAAATGACGGATCTTCGGGCACCACCGATATCTTTTTGCCTTTGAACTCGGCCGTGTTCCCGTCCTGTACCCGGCTTTCGATATACTTGATGTTTGAGCGCGCCTGACTGTTGGAGGGATTCTGCTGCAAAGCGCGCCGGTAGTACAGCATCCCGTGTCCCAGGTCTCCGGCCCGTGTGTATGCCTGACCCATGTCGAACAGCAGTGCCGACGATGTGCCGTGGGTCTTGGCCATTTCCTGATATATCTCCACTGCCTTGGCATAGTCGCCTTTGTCATACGCCTGTCGGGCTTCTTCCGGAGTGGCTCCCTGGCCTGACAATGCGAAAATGCCAGCCAATGCAAATACCGTGAATACTCTTAATATATGATGTGTCATTGCTTCGTCTTTCTAAATGCGTCTTCAAGTTCGTTGATGGCATCTATTGCCTCCCTGTAGTCTCGGTCCATTGCGGAATCGCCTCCAGCCGATGAATACTTTGCAAATTCGGCCTCGTCAACCAGGGCTATAAGTCGCTCAGTCACATTCTCGGGAATGTTGCGTGATTCAAGAGTCTGGCGGATATTGTCACGCAGCAGCTCGGAGGTAGGCATCTTGAGTTTGTCGCCTAAATAACCCCATAGAGCGGTAAGCAACTCGTCATAGAAAAGGTCGCGGTTCTTTTTCTTCATTGCGGCGGCTGCCTTTCGCAGGCGTCTGCGGGCTATCTTGTCCGCGCGGCGCATATTCAGTGCGGCCATATCTTTATGCATCCGGTTGTAACGAATCCATAAGCCAAGACTCAGCAACAGAATTGCTGTCGGAATGATGAACCATAGCCAGTAAGCGCCCTTGTACACGACGGGACGGTGCACCTTGTGGAGTCTGTCAATATCTATAGTCTGCAGTTCCGAGTCAAAATGAAGTCTCTTACGAGCCTGCGATTTGGCCGATCCTTTTCCCTTTTGTACAGTTATGGTATAACCCTTGGCAACGGAAGTCTCGTATTGTCCAGTCTCGGGGTTGAAATAAACCATCTTCACGTCAGGAATCTTGAATGTGCCTTCTTCCAACGGCATGAACGAATAGTCGAAGGAGACATCCCCGGAAACCGATGACGAACCGACCTTGACATTCTGCGTCGATGTCGGGGTGTATATCTCGAGTTGCGGAGGATACAGTGTGGCCAGATCGGGCATCTGCACGTATTTTACATTGCCGGTACCTGATACGGTATATACTATTGATGCCGTCTGGTTGGATTTGAATTCAGTATCCTTCAGCTGGGAAGTTATGTTGAATTTGCCGACACCGCCGCTGAAATCAACGGGTTTGGGAGCCGGCAGCGGTTTGACGTTAATCACCAGGTCGTTAGGCGTCACATTCAGCTGAAGAGGCTGGCTATACGCCATGCTGCCGAAGAACGGGTCATGATAGTATTCCCTCCGGTCCACGGATATAGTGTATGTGTTCCCTGATACTTTCAACGCTCCGGTCATCTGTGGGAAGATGATATATCGCGCTATTATGGCAGTGGCATACGACTTGCCGTTATATGTCTCGTAACTCAGAGATTGCGAGATGTCTTTGGATTCCTCTACTACGAATCCGTCGAATTTAGGAGCGGCAGTCGCGCCTATGAACTTGACGGCATCATAGCTGGTGTACAGCTTGACGGTATATACCAGGGCTTCCTGCTCGTAGGCCGAAGTCTTGGTCACATTGGCCCTCAGGAACAGATTCTGGTCACCGTGGCCTATGTACTGCGGCTTATCGTCGTCTGCATTTCCCTGACGTGCCGCTGACCCTTGAGGTTGAGGACCGGATTGTTTCTGTGCCGGCATTGCCTTGCCGATGTTGTAATGAACCACATTACTTTTCACTCCTCCTACAGTAATCGGCCCAAAGCTGAAGTTGCCCTCCTTTTCGGCCCGCAATGTCGCCGTCCATGTGTAGGATGTACTGCGACTTGTCTTGCCGTTGATGCTGGTGAAGCTGGACGAAGATCCTGTTCTGTCGAAGTATACCAGCTTCGCTCCCGGTACACTGGATGGCTGGGCCGGAGATCCGTCAAGGTTCACGACCTCGATCGTAATATAGAACAGATCCTTTACTTCTATGCTTCTGCGCCCGGGGCCGGGACTGACTTCAATGCGCACTTCCGCCGCATAGGAAGCCGCCAATCCGGCCAGCAGCGCCGTAAGCAGGAATATGTATCTTTTCATTCTCATCGCTCTGATTATATGTCGTGAGTTGGAGCCTTGGCGGCTATCGACTGTACTTTTACCTTGACGGGATCGGATTTTACAGTTTCATATACTCCTTTTTGAGGATTGAACACCTCTATCCATACGGGGCTGATTTCAGCGTCTTTGACTGTCGGGATAAACGTGCATTCCATCTGAAGTTCCGATATCATCTCTCCGTCTCTCAGATATTGATTACGATTCTCTGAGAATGACTTGAGTTTCGTCCCTTTCTGAAATGCATCGTGATATTCAGGAAGAGTGTCGTCGTCAAGCCATCCGTTGCCTGTTATGGTCACTATGGCAGTTGCCTCTTCATTCAGAAAGATATCGCCGGGTGGTACTGTCACTTCGACCTTAAAGTCACCTACCGCTCCGGAAAATTCTGTATTCAGGGGCACAGGAGGAAGATCGGAAACTGTAATCTGAATCGGATTCACGGGCACTTCCACACGCTGAGGCTTCATCATCTGCATTTTGCCCCAGAACGGATCCTCGTATATCTCGGGTATGGAAAGATCCACTGTGTAACGACCGTTCTGCAGCTTATACTTCCCGGCCTTGTCCATGGCTATGGCGTAGCTGTCCACAGGGTAGACGGTCCATATCTCTCCATCCTTTTTGACCGCCCGAGGCTGATGATCGAATTCGGCGCCTTTAAGATAACTGAACCTTCCCTTGTCGAGCGATGACGGTTTCGATTTACTTATTCCCTGTACATTATATCCCTTTACCCATAAATACAGGGTCAGCACAGTCGGCTCATGATGATACAGGTTGATTTTATCCCGGTTCCAGCTAAGTCTGATATTGTGTTTGTCAATGTCCTGTTTCTGGGCCACGGCAAAATCAGTACAGCATATCAGGGACAGTATCAATATGGTCAGGAATTTTCTCATTGTTTGTCAGCTCATTGGGTATAAATACAGGTATAAATACATTGGAGAAAGGAATCTCCCGGCGTTACCAGCGTTTTCTTGCCTGGCCGTTACCGACGCCCTTTTCTCCCTTAGCGGCGCGGTTGACTCTGGCTCGTGTCTGGTTTTCCTTGCTGTCCATTGCCTGAAGAATCCGCTGGGCCGTCTGTTCGTTGATCTTCTGTTCCTGCGGCTGCTGTTTCTGATCCTGCTGCTGTTGTTGCTGTTGCTGTTGCTGATCTTTCTGATCCTGTTTGTCTTTCTGATCCTGTTGATCCTGGTTCTGTTGATTCTTATCCTTGTTTTGCTGTTGCAGTTTCTTCTGGGCAATCCTCAGGTTGCGTCGGGCGTTGTCATCGTTTGGATCGATGCGCAACGACTGCTTGTAATAATCTATGGCCTTCTGATATTGTTCCATATTGAATTCCATGTTGCCAAGATTATAATTAGCCTTAGCGGCTATGCCGGGACGTTCTTTGGCCTGGCGTGCCGCTTCGGTGAAATTCCGGCGTGCTCCCTCTATGAGTTTCTGGGTCTTCGGTGTGGAATCCTTCATGTTCTTTACCTGACGCAACTGCGACAATCCGAGATTATATCGCGCGGATGTGCTCTGCGGATTTTCGCGCAGAGCTTCCTGATATATGCTTTCTGCTTCCACGAACTTGCGCTCGGTGTAGAGTTTGTTCCCCTTGGTCACCAGACGCCGCTCGGCCCGGGTTGAGGCCTGCACCACAGGCGCCCCCGAGATGCCTAAAAGCATGAAAGACATTATTATGTATAAGACTTTTCTCATTTTTGCTCAGCTTTTGCTTTAGGTTTGCGGTTTGTGAAGAATGTGATCTTGTCAAGCCATGCGATCTTGCGTTCCAGCAGGAATATGTCCATGCACATCAAAACGAGCGCGATTAATGCGAATATATTGAAAAGTTCGTCATGCTGTGCATAAACACTGCTTTCGAGCGTCGATTTTTTCAGAGTGTCCAATTGACGTTCCAATTCGCTCAGGGCGTCACGGTTGGATGCATTGACATATATTCCTTTTGCGCTTTTCGCTATCTCGGCGGCCAGATCCTCGTTCAGGGCGGTTCGTACCGGCTGGCCCGTTTCGGGATCGATCATCAATGCTCCGTTCTCGGGTACAGTCACCGGTGTGGTCGATCCGATTCCGACCACGTCCACCTGAATGCCTTTCTTTCCGGCGTTGGCTGCAGTAGTCATGACCGTCTCCTTGTCCTCGAGTTCCTCGGCATCGGTTATCAGAATCAGTGCTTTGCCGACGTTCTTGTTGTCTGAAAACGAGTTGACTGCCATGTCTATGGCAGCGGATATATTGGTGCCCTGATCCTTGATTTGTGTCGGGTCAATGCTGTTAAGAAACATCTTGGCCGATACATAATCGTTGGTAACCGGAATCAGCGTATAGGCGCTGTTGGCATACACAATCAGTCCCACTCGGTCGTTATCAAGACGGTTTATCAACTTTTCGAGAGTAAATTTGGCCGTGCGCATCCTTGACGTGCCCTTATCATCGTCGGTAGCCGAAGCCAGCATCGAATTCGATGCATCCACTGCAATCACGACTTCTATGCCTTCTTTAGTGGTTTTCTGATTGCGGACACCTCCCCACGGACGGGCGCAGGCCACTATCAGCATGGAAAGCGCCAGCATCTGCACGCATATTTTCAACGGCCCCTTATAGTCGGAAACCTCAGGCATCATGGGCAATAGATACGCGATCTTGCCGAACCGCTTCAGATTCCTTCGGCGGCTATAACGTGCCAGAACATACAGCGCCACATACAGAGGCACCAGTATCAGCAGATATAATACTCTTGGATATGCAAAACTAAACATACGCTATGGGATTCTGCGCAACACTGTGTAGCGCAATAGCAGGAAGAGACAGTAAGCGAAGATGCTGAGCCATAGCCAAGGCATGAAGTTGTCTTCAGTCTGGGTGTAGGTGTTTACATTCAGCTTTGTCTTTTCCAGCGAATCTATTTCATTGAATACTTCGCGAAGCATCCGCGAATCTGTGGCACGGAAGAATTTTCCTCCTGTTATGTCAGCTATATTCTTCAGTGCTGCCTCGTCTATCTTTGTCTCCATCGTTGTAGTCGAGAATCCGTAGGGATCCGTTATCTGTATGGATCCGTTAGTACCCGCTCCGATGGTGTAGATCTTGATGCCTTTCTCTTTGGCAATCTGGGCGGCTGTGGCCGGAGCCACATCGCCTGCGTTGTTTGTGCCGTCGGTCAGAAGTATGATGCTCTTGGACTTGGCGTTGCCCGACACAAGGCGGTTGATGGCCGATGCTATTCCGTCGCCTATGGCCGTTCCGTCGTTCAGGTCGCCGCTCTCCACATTCTTTATGGCGTTGACCAGTGCGGCCTTGTCCGATGTCAGAGGCATCAGCGACAGAGACTCGCCGGAAAACACCACAAGACCGATATTGTCATCCGTGCGCTGCCCTACGAACTTGGTGGCGACTTCCTTTGCCGATTCAAGTCGCGTGGGACGCAGATCGGTGGCAAGCATCGAGCTTGAGATATCCAGAGCCAGAACTATGTCTGTGCCCTCAACGTTTTGTGAGCGAAGGCTGTCGTGGGTCTGAGGTCTGGCCAAGGCCACTATGATTCCCGATATCGCCACAAGCTGCAATACGAAGCATACATGCATCAACAATATCTTGAACGATGCCTGTTTACCTTTGAACGGAGCTATAGTGGACACTCCTACGGACGGATCCCCGCCCTTCCACTTCCAAATGTACCAGGCCACAAGTGGCACAATCAGCAACAGAAGGAACAATAATCCGGGATGTAACATCATGCTATGCCTCCTTTCTTATTATTCTTTTTCAGCTTGCCGTTCTTTTTGCCGTTTTTCCGCCCCCGGGGTTCAGGAGCATCTTCTTCTTCAGGCTTGGGCACAGGCTTTGTCTCGTTAACAAATCGTACTGCGCTTTCGAAACTGGCGATGTTGTCTTCGGGCAAAGGACGTACCTTTGCAAACTTAACGAAGTCGGCTACATCGAGTATCTTGCGGAAATAGGCACGTTTGTCCTTTGTCTCTTCGTTCTTGGCCAGCGACGCCATGATCTGGCGAGATGTCATTTCTTCGGCATTTATGCCGAATCGACGTGCCAGGTACCGGCGCAGGATGTCGGTCAGTTCGGTGAAATATTCCTTCTCCATCCCCTGTTCCCATAATTTTTGACCCTTTAAGTTATTGAGGCGCCCCATAGCCTCCTCGTAAGGTGTGGGTTCAGGTTTCTTCGGAATAAGATAGCCTTTGGTCCTGTAACGATGCCAGGCATATACGCCGGCGCCGATAATTACAAGGCCGATAAGGACGAGCCACCAATAGTCGACGACCCAGTCGGGAATCCAGTCGAAAACAGAGGGATCTTCAGGATCTGCAGTTCCCGCATAGTCCGAAATCTGGTCATCGGCCGAAACGGAAACCGGAGCTACCTTTAGTTCGATGGTATTGGAACGCGCTGTATCCGCCCCCGTCACATATTCGAACGGAGGGAGCCGGTACGATCCCGAATCGAACGCTTGTACCGGCACTGTAAATAATATGCGTCGTTGTGAGCCAAGATCTACAGTATCAACACCCGACGGAGCGCGAAACTCCACGGTATCTCCCAATACAGTGACGTATCCGCGTTCCCGTAGCTGATTGAACAGCGGGAAATGCCCCCGGGCGTCCTTCGGCTCCTCTACCATCAGCTGCAACATCCCCGTCTTGCCCATCATGAGCGTCGAGGTGTCCATCATGGCCTTCACGACCGGACCTGCCTGACTGCCGAGCGTGACGCCGGCAAGAAGCATTATGCTGAACGCTATTCGTATTATTCTTTGCTTCATCATGCTAATGCAATTTCAACGTGCCACCGACCGGCGTCGGAACATTCCCAACAGCGCTTTCACGAAATCCTCGTCAGTGGCTATCGATGTCATATCCACGCCGCTTTTTGTCATCACCGACGTTATCCATTGCTGGCGGTCGTACCAGGCCTTGGCATACGTCTTGCGTACCGATTTGCTCGATGTGTCTATCCAGGCAGTCTCTCCTGTCTCAAGGTCCCGCATCTTGACAAGACCTATGTTCGGCATCTCGCAATCGCGTTTGTCATATACCTGCAATGTCACCAGATCGTGCTTTCGGCTGGCGATCATCAGACTCTGTGTGTAATCGTGCGTGTCGATCATGTCCGATATCAGGAACGCTGCCGTGCGTTTCTTTATGGCGTTGGTCAGAAACCGCAACGCCTGGTCGATGTCGGTGCCTTCGTTTTCAGGCTGGTAATTGATTATCTCACGTATCAACAACAGAATATGCTTTCGACCTTTTTTGGGAGGTATGAATTTCTCGATCTTGTCGCTGAACATTATCATGCCTACCTTGTCGTTGTTCTGAATCGAGGAGAATGCCAGTGTGGCCGCTATCTCAGCCATCTTTTCCATCTTGGCCTCCCCCACGGCTCCGAAACTGCGACTGCCGCTTACATCCACCAGCAACATGACGGTAAGCTCACGTTCCTCTTCGTAAACCTTTACGAAGGGCTTGTTCTGACGTGCCGTCACGTTCCAGTCTATGTCGCGCACGTCATCGCCCGGAACATATTCGCGCACTTCCGAAAATATCACGCCGCGTCCCTTGTAGGCGCTATGATATTCTCCGGCAAAAATGTTCTGGCTAAGACCGCGAGTCTTTATCTCGATCTTGCGGATCTTTTTCAGCAATTCATTTGCGTCCACAATCTTCAGTTTTTTAGGGCACTGCCACCTTGTCGAGGATGTCCGTTATGATATCGTCGGAGGTGATGTTGTTGGCCTCGGCCTCGTATGTGAGTCCGAGACGATGACGCATTACGTCGTGACATACGGCACGCACGTCCTCCGGAATCACATATCCTCGTCCTTGCAGGAATGCGTAGGCTCGGGATGCCAACGCAAGACTGATGGATGCTCGGGGCGATGCGCCGAACGAAATAAGACTCTGAAGGTCGTTCAGACCGTATTTGGCCGGCATTCGGGTAGCGAACACTATGTCGACTATGTAATTCTCTATCTTCTCGTCGATATATATCTTTTCAACAATCTTCTGTACTTCCAGAATCTCTTTAGGGTCAAGCACAGGTCTTACGGGGTCGAGAGCTCCCTTGATGTTCTGGCGAATGATCAGCTTCTCCTCATCCTTCTTAGGATATCCTATAACTACTTTAAGGAGGAAACGGTCTACCTGGGCCTCGGGCAACGGATACGTACCTTCCTGCTCTATGGGGTTCTGCGTGGCCATTACCAGGAACGGGTCAGGCAGTTTGAATGTCTGTTCACCGATTGTGACCTGACGCTCCTGCATGGCTTCGAGCAATGCGCTTTGTACCTTGGCCGGAGCGCGGTTGATTTCATCGGCCAATACGAAGTTGGCGAATATAGGGCCTTTCTTGATTTCGAATTCTTCTTTCTTTACGCTATAGATCTGCGTGCCGAGCACATCGGCCGGCAGCAGGTCGGGAGTGAACTGTATGCGGCTGTATCTGGCATCGACAAGATTGGCCAGAGTCTTGATGGCCAATGTCTTTGCCAGTCCCGGCACGCCTTCAAGCAATATGTGTCCGTTGCAGAGCAACGCGATTAGCAACGAATCCACCAGATGCTCCTGACCCACGATACGACGGTCCATTCCTGTGCGTATCATGCTTACGAAACTGCTTTTGGATGCTATCTGATCGTTTAACTCTCTGATATTCACTGTTTCTTCCATATTATACCATTCATTCATGCCCACGAGGGCTGACTATTTATTTTCTAAATTGCAAAAATAATATTTATTAAGTTAATTTCACTCAAATGCTGTGTTAAATAAAATCAATTGCGCTGAATAAAGATTAACTGTACGGCTTAAAAATTGAAATGTAGTCCAATTCTCAAACCACCCTTGCGTATGTCCGGCTTGTTGAGGTATGTGAGACGCCATACGTATTCTATTCGCAGGAATGTGAGTATGTTTTCAAGTCCTACCGAACATTCCATGTATGGAGTAGTGCCGATCGTGGATGTCTCAATGCCTGGAAATTTGTACACATTCTGCGCTCTGGCCGGATTGTTGCGCTTGGTGAGATTGCCCCAGAAGCCTCTGAAACTGAACACCTCGCGGATTCGTGCCCGTTTCACGAACGGTATCTGGTTGAACAGCAGTCCCTGCATGTTGTATTGAAGATACCAGCTTACGAATTCGTCCATTGCGAATTCCATCGGATTCATCATGGAGAATTGTCTTGGATTGGTAAGATATGATGTATTGGCCACCTGCCAGTACAGTTCGGTAAAGGGTACCTGCGTCCATATCTTGGCGGCACGTATGGCGGCTTCAAGATATCCGTATGCCGAGAAGCGCAGTGTCTTTTCTATTCCGATTTCAGTTTTGGATATGGTGAACCTGGATCCCAGTAATTTTTTAGGCCCGTATTCCTGATCCAGAGTTATGATGAGTGCATCCCGGTTGATGAGGTTACGCTGGTTCAGGGTCTGAATGAAGCGCTCTCCTGGGGCCCAGCGTATGCCGGCGTTAAATACCGCCTGCCCGAAATGACCGAACACCTGGCCGAAGCCATTGCGGAATTCAACCCAGGGGGAATGCTGCTGTCTGACGTAACGGAAGCCCACGTGCATAGACAGATTGTTGCGCCATTCCTTGTTATAATCTATATAAACATGGTGGCGGTACGTTATTAGATTTGTATTTATGGTCTTCAATGATCCCAACAGATCGGCAGTGCTGTACCAGGACTGTTCCTGTCCAAGCTGGTCCATGTCGAAATTCCATCCGATACGAATATTATTCATAGGGAATTCAAGCGCGTGCAAACGACGTTTTTCGAACGAGTATTCGACTTCCATAGCCCCCTTCCATTTGTGGTCTCCGAGACTGTATGCTCCAAAGCCACGAAGAAAAACGTGCGGCCATAATTTGCTTGTGGTCATGCCTCCGAGCTGGAATCTCCACCCTCCTGCATTGGTATAACTTACAAAGGAATTGATAGGCCCGATGAATACCTTGTTGTGCTCGTCGTCTCCTGTTGGAATATATCCTTTGACAAGCAGGTCTATTATCGTTTCGGTCACACGGAACCCCTTGTCACGACGGAACACGGAATTCTTGCCTATGAGATTGGATTCCGCAGCGGTCAAAGGCACAAGTCGATTGGCTTCCCAGTATGAGTCGGGACGTTTCAGATCAAGATCCTCAACGAAACTTGACCCTACCGCATCCACATATTTCTGATACTCGGGACGTCCCTTGTAATTGAAGTTGTCACGTCTGATCTGACGGTTGAAACTGAACACGGGAGTGCCGGGTGCTATCTGCACATTCACCATAAGATCGTCAACGGTCTTGTGGAGCTTGCCTATTGAGTCTAATTTGAAATTCTGATTCAATATCAGACTTTTGACATAATTGATATTGGTGGCCTTAGGCATCCGCATCATGGCCCGGCGTACATATTTCACAGAATCGTTGACAGGAATGTAAAGTTTGCCGTTCAGGCCTGTCATTTCCGGGTTGGCCGGAGCGAAGCTCAGTTCAACACACATCTGGTCACCTATCGGTACGGTGTCGACAAGCTCATAGTGATAGAAATTTATTCCATTGCTTGACAGAGGACTTACAAAGTCGCTGCGCAACATGTGAAGGTCGTTTTTGTATAAGTCGATTTCGCGCAGCACGTCCTCAAGGAACACATTGGTATACTCCGTGCTGAACTTCTGGTCGAGACCGTCACTGTTCCTGCCGGTTATTATCTCGGTAGGCGCATCGTCTTTATACACCACCGTCGATGTCTTTTCCTTGATGGCGATATTCATTATCTTATCGGCGGTCCAACGTGCCGTATCGATGAGTTTGCTCAGATTCTTCCGGTCTTTGACCGGAATGACCCACGTGCCGCTATGCTTTTCCGAACTGTTCAATCCTATGACGGTTTTTGAGTAACTGTCAAAGTTATAACCATTGATTTTGCCGGGATCTACAGAATCATGGAATGCACGGACCTTGAGCATAAGCTCGGAAGCAGGATTGCGTTTCTTGTATTTCCGCTTCTTGTATTTTACAACAAATTCCTGGAGCTCTGTAACGTCATGTTCAAGGGCTATCCTTAAAGTATCGGTTGGGAACGGTCCTTTAACGGTCTGTGTGGTATATCCTTCCGATTTGATTCTTAGGGTGGAGTTGGAAGGCAGTCTTAGGATGAATCTCCCGAGAGAGTCCGTCGTTGTGGAGCGCGAGCCGCGCCCTCCGATCACTGAGACGTATGGCATCACATTATGGCTGCCGGCATCCGTGACCACACCCCTGACAGTCTGAACAGCCGGATTGGATGCATTAATAAATGTCAATCCCAATGGCAACAGCATCATCGTCACCATGACCGGCAATAGTCGTAAACATCTTGCTCCAGGGTAATTCATTCTTAATTTATAACCATCGCATCTGTCACTTATTGTATGTCAGATGCTGTGTGGAATCGATATTATAACAATTTTCAAGCTAATGAGTTTAATTTCTTGACTTAGGTGGTTGCTCTTCTGCATGAAGTTTGAGCGATATTGTACGATCGTATTTGTAATTATATTTCGGATCATAAACCTTAAGTGACGCAGCGTCCCATTCTCCGAGATCAGGGATTGACATCACGATTGAATATGCCTTTTCGTGATTATCGGGATAAATGGCGATAGCTTCTTCAATACGGTCGAAAATCGGAAGGCTTCTGATATAAAGTCGGGTTAGATAATATCCTGCTGTGATATACAATACAAAAGCGATTATTACCGGACATAGTTTGTTATAATCCATATTCCAGCCACTGACAGTTACAATACGCATCAGAGCGATGGCTCCATAAATTTGAGCGAAAAATCCGGCACGACCTGTCACTCCTCCCGCCATGACTATACAGCCGGACACTATGGATGCAGTGGCAAAAACGACGAAACGATCGCGTAACAGCCGTTTTAACAGTCGTCTGTTGGCAATTAATAAGGCAATTAAGGAAACAAAGACGATAAAGGACAGATTGGCAGTACTGAAAAGAAGATACAGCATGCTTCCCTCAGAAGCCCCTTTGGTCGCCAACCTATTCCAGATTGCGGGAGAAGATATTGTGAAGAGTCCTCCGGCAATCATGGCGGTAAACCACCATTTTTTGATAGTAGAGAATTGTTTCCATTTATGGGTCAGGCAGCACCACACCGTCAGCCCTATTACCAGAGGAACACCCGATGCCTCATGCCACGCTGCGCCCATGCCGGCAAAAGGGATTCCGAGAATCCACCATTTGTTTCGCAACTTACAATTACATGTCAACGGAACCAGGCATGCCAGAACCATCGCGGCACCCCAGGGATAATTGATCCAGCACACAATATGTCCTATATCATGCCACGGCAATAGAAAAGCCATAATCACGGCCATCACCGACACCGGTACGATCTGCCGTAACTTCAGTCCACTTAGCTTCATCGATGCCAATGGCAGCAGGACGGCAAAAATAAATGCAAAAATGGCTGTGATCATCCTCGGAAGCAATGTGAGCCATATCGTGTTGGTAAGATCGCCCCAGCGCCCGTTACAACCCATAAACACCCCGGCCATAAGGTGTGGCAATGCCTTCAGACCTCCTCCTCGTACATTCAGATCGGCTACATAGAACAGATCATCGCCTATAAGAGGCCGCTGATATACATACAATGCCGATATTACGCCGCAATAACACACGAAAACCCAGAACAAAAAGGATGATATCCGATAAGAACTATTTTTCATCAATATAAAAATAAATAAACGATGTGTAGGGTCAGATTCTTGTAATGGCATAACCCAGGTATAGCATGACGAAGCCGATAAGCAGGCTGAGTGCAAGATATCCGAGCAACATTATGATATTGGAAGACTGAAACAGGATAAAGTTCTCATTTATGAATGTGGAGAAAGTGGTGAATCCTCCACAAAAGCCGACTGTCAGAAACAGTCTCAATGGCTGTGACATAAGTCCTTCGGGACAGAATCGGTCAAACAGACCGTAAAACAACCCTATTAAAAGACATCCCGACACATTGACTGCCAGCGTGCCCCATGGAAACATGCCGCACTCCGCGACATGCGATTGCACGGCCTTTGACAATAGATAACGGCATACTCCGCCAAGGCCACTTCCTATGAATATTGCTATAAGATCGGCTATCATACGTTATATGGTCATATAGCTTGTGTGTAATACAAAGAAATACGCTGAAATCATCTATATGATCACAGCGTATTGACTCTGCGGAGCGACCGAGATTCGAACTCGGGATACGCTTTTGGCGTATACACGCTTTCCAGGCGTGCCTCTTCAGCCACTCGAGCATCGCTCCTTTCCGATTTGCGACTGCAAAGTTAATGCTTTTTTCCGACTTTGCAATGCTTATCCGCGATTTTTTTATTTTTGTATAAATGATACTTCCTCAAAACCTCTATCAATAGTCAGTCTATGACCGTTTTGTTAAGAAAAATCACAACATTGTTCATTTTTTGCGGTAAAAATACTAAATTTCGACTATAAATTATTAAATTTGCACACAGAAGTTACTTTTTATAGGTTATGTTTATGAACCCTACTGTGTCGGATCAACTTTCCCTCTGGGTTACGGCATGGTTGTTGAACGAATATAATACTTTTTATTAATCATTTTATGTCTAAGAAAATATATACATTCGGCGACGGTAAGGCCGAAGGAACAGCGGACATGAGAAACCTTCTTGGTGGTAAGGGCGCCAATCTGGCAGAAATGAACTTGCTGGGCATGCCCGTTCCTCCAGGTTTCACCATCACCACAGAAGTATGCACCGAGTATACCCAGCTGGGACGTGACGCTGTCGTAGCCGACATCAAGGCTGACGTTGAGAAAGCAATTGCCCATGTAGAGTCATTGACCAGCAAAAAATTCGACGATCCCGACAATGCTCTTCTGGTATCGGTACGTTCCGGAGCCCGCGCATCCATGCCCGGTATGATGGATACGGTATTGAACCTGGGTATGAACGACGCGACTGTAGCCAACATGGCCGAAAAGAGCGGCAATCCCCGTTTCGCATGGGACAGCTACCGTCGTTTCGTGCAGATGTACGGTGACGTTGTGCTCGGCATGAAGCCCAAGAGCAAGACCGACATTGATCCCTTCGAGGCCATCATGGACGCCGTAAAGGAGGAGAAGGGCGTTAAGTTCGACAACGAACTGGACGTAGACGACCTTAAGGAACTTGTAAAGCGTTTCAAGGCTGCCGTCAAGGATTACACAGGCAAGGATTTCCCCGAGTCTGCATGGGAGCAGCTGTGGGGCGGTATCTGCGCAGTATTCGACAGCTGGATGAACGAACGCGCCATCATCTATCGCCGCATGAACCAGATTCCCGAGGAATGGGGAACGGCCGTCAACGTACAGGCCATGGTTTATGGCAATATGGGTAACAATTCAGCCACTGGCGTCGCCTTCAGCCGTGACGCCGCTACAGGCGAGAACATATTCAACGGCGAGTACCTGATCAATGCTCAGGGTGAGGATGTTGTGGCCGGTGTACGCACACCGCAGCAGATCACCATCGAGGGCTCGCGCCGCTGGGCTGCCCTGCAGGGCATCAGCGAAGAGGAACGTCGCACCAAATATCCCGCGCTTGAGGAATCGATGCCCGACTGTGCCGCAGAGCTGATCAGCATCGCCCACAAGCTGGAGGACCACTACCGCGACATGCAGGATATGGAATTCACCATCCAGGACGGCAAGCTCTGGATGCTCCAGACCCGTAACGGTAAGCGCACCGGTGCCGCCATGGTCAAGATCGCCATGGACTTGTTGCGCGAAAACATGATTGACGAAAAGACCGTGCTGCTTCGCATGGAGCCCCAGAAGCTCGACGAGCTGCTGCACCCGGTATTCGATAAGGACGCCCTGAAGCGTGCCGTAGTAGTTGCCAAGGGTCTGCCCGCATCTCCCGGTGCCGCTACAGGTCAGATCGTATTCCAGGCCGATGACGCAGAGGCCTGGGCCGAGAAGAAGAAGAAAGTAATTCTGGTTCGTATCGAGACCAGTCCCGAAGACCTTCGCGGCATGGCCGTGGCTCAGGGTATCCTGACCATGCGCGGCGGTATGACCAGCCACGCAGCCGTTGTGGCACGCGGTATGGGCAAGTGCTGTGTATCCGGTGCCGGTGAAATACAGGTTGATTACAAGGAGAAGACCGTGAAGATGGGTGGCAAGACCTTCAAGGAAGGCGACTGGATTTCTCTGAACGGTTCGACAGGCGACGTATACGAGGGACAGGTTCCCACCACCGAGCCTGAGCTGAGCGGCGACTTCGGCGCCATCATGAATCTGGCCGAGAAATACACAAAGACTTACGTGCGTTGCAACGCCGACACTCCGCGCGATGCCGAGACAGGACGTCGCTTCGGCGCCAAGGGTATCGGACTGTGCCGCACTGAGCACATGTTCTTCGAAGGCGACCGTATCAAGGCTGTGCGCGAGATGATTCTGAGCAGTGACGAGGAAGGACGCCGTGCCGCACTCGCTAAGTTGCTGCCTATCCAGCGCATGGACTTCGAAGGCATCTTCAAGGCTATGGACGGCTGCGGAGTAACAATCCGTCTGCTCGATCCACCGTTGCACGAGTTCGTGCCTCATCAGACAGCCACCCAGAAAGAACTGGCTGACGAAATGGGTCTGACTCTTCAGGAGGTTAAGGCCAAGGTAGACGAGCTCAGCGAGTTCAACCCCATGCTGGGACACCGTGGCTGCCGTCTGGGCATCACATATCCCGAAATCACCGAGATGCAGGCACGAGCCATCATCGAGGCCGCGCTGATCTGCAAGGAGCAGGGCATCAAGGTTTATCCCGAAATCATGGTGCCCCTGGTTGGTACGCTCAAGGAGATCCAGCACCAGGCCAACGTTATCAACGAAACTGCCGCTAAAGTGTTTGACGAGCGCGGCACATCGATTCCCTACAAGGTAGGAACCATGATCGAGGTGCCTCGTGCAGCCCTGACTGCCGACAAGATCGCCGAGGTAGCGGATTTCTTCTCGTTCGGTACGAACGACCTTACGCAGATGACGTTCGGCTATAGCCGTGATGACGCTCCCAAGTTCCTGAAATATTACAAGGAGAAGGGAATCATCAAGGTTGATCCATTCGAGGTACTGGATCAGGAAGGTGTTGGCCAGCTCGTAGAGATGGGCGTGAAGAAAGGCCGTAGCACCAAGCCCGACCTGAAGGTGGGTATCTGCGGCGAGCACGGAGGCGAGCCCAGCTCTGTCAAGTTCTGTGCCAAGATCGGCATGGACTACGTAAGCTGCTCACCGTTCCGCGTGCCCATCGCCCGCGTAGCTGCCGCCCAGGCCGCACTCGAAGACTAATCGATAGTTCTGACACATAAATAATTTAGGCTGTAATGCTCCGATAAAAAAGGAGGTTACAGCCTAAACTGTTCTTGTTATCCATGTTGCTGATGATGTGCAAGCGCCTGAAATGGATCAAGACAGAGATTTGTCTCAACTCTGCGAAACTGGCAGTGTTCAACTGCGCCCATTCAATCGAAGAAATTCGGAAGCAGTTCGACGGCTTTCTGAATATCGCAGCCGGCGACCGCTCGGGTGGTCCTATGTCGGAGGTGCCTGTAGAGGAACGTTTCCGATGGTTGTCGGCGGTCAAAAGCGCCTGTCTCGCCACGTCCCGGCTTGACGTTCGACCCCGATACGACTTTCAGGCGAATATTCGACGAACAAGTACTATAAGCACTATCCGGGAATGGTGTTAGCGTAATGTTCGTAGAGATATTCTACATATTCCGGAAGTTCGCTTCTATACTCTGTAGTAGCTTGAACTGGGCTCTGGCGCGAACAAGGTTGTGGTCAGGATATGCGATATGGTAGTATGTGTCGCCGTTCAGATAATCGGTCAGAAAACGCACCGCCTGCATATAGGCGAACCTCTCGGCAGCATACGGAAGATTATCGATCTCAGTGTCAGTCAGGAATTCACCGGCACTTTCCAGATAACCTTCGCGAAACGCGCGATATATGTCCATATCAAATTCCACTCGACTCAGATTCTTATCATCCTCGTCTCCTTTATTGGCAGCCGTGCGCAGGAAATCTCCGAAATCTGAAAACACGAAAGATGGCATTACCGTATCGAGGTCTATTACACACAACACCTCTCCGTTACTGTCAAACAGCATGTTGTTTACCTTCGTGTCGCAGTGACATATCCGTTTAGACAGCTTACCCTCTCTGTAAAGCCGCTCGGCCAGACATGCATGGTTCGCACGCTTCTTCAATTCATCCACCAGATCGCGTACACCATCTAATCTACCTGCAACATCCGTTATGATGGCATCGTCAAGCTGACGCAAGCGCAGTTCCATGTTGTGGAAATCCGGTATGCTCTCGCCTATCTCCTGGTCCATGTCGCTGAGCATCTCCTGGAAACGTCCGAACGCCATTCCCGCATGTCGCGCATTCTCCGTCGTGACGGATTCCCGCGTATCAGCATCCTCTATCATCAGCATCACGCGCCAATAACTGCCGTCATCATTCCTGACATAGGTCTTGTCGGAATCTGTCAGTTTAACCAATGTCACCACTTTTCGGTCTATGTCTTTCTCGCCTTGAGTTTCCAATTTGCCGCGGATGTGTGCCGTTACCTTCTCAATATTTGACTGAAGAAGGTCCACGTCGCGGAACACTTTATTATTAATACGCTGCAGTATGTAAGCGCGGCCGGATCGACTATCTACAGCCCTGAAAGTATCATTTATATGTCCGTTGCCAATCGGCATTATCTCCTTATCGTCTGCCTCTATGCCGAACCGACTTAAAATCTCGCTCTTTGTCATGGTTACTTGCGATTCTTTTTACCCGGTTTCTTACCGCTCTTCTTTGCGGCTTTGGTTTTAAGAGCCGCGGTAAACGCCTCGGCCTTGGCCAGCGATGCGCGCTCCTGTTCCTCGGTGGCGTATGCATGATGATATCCAGTGGTCTTGTTCCAGTCTCCGCGCGTGAAGTCGGGCATGCTTACCGGCGCGCATCCGTTGTCCATAGACAGCGAACCCAACTCAGCCAGCGAACACCATTCAGCCAGGTCGTAGACATCCATGTCAAGAGGCAGACCGTTCTGCAGGCAGTAAACCAATCGGCTGTCCATTATGAAGTCCATGCCGCCGTGACCGCCCACCTCCTTGGCCATCTCGCCGTATTTCTTAAGGATGGGATGCTGATACTTCTCCGCCAGTGCCTTATGCTCGTTCTCGGGAAGAAACGAATGGGCCGACAGATTTTCGATGTCCACTTTCACGCCTGCATCAGTAAGCTGCTGGCCTCCCACCGCGTAACCTTCTATGGGATATTTGTTTGCGAATCCACGTGTGCCTGTCAGCTGATATAGGCGGTTATAGGGCTGCGGTGTCATCACGTTGTGCTGTATCTCTATTACCTTGCCGTTTTCCGTGCGAATCAGGGTCGTGGTGTGGTCGCCGTTGCGGAAGCTGTTGCATGTAGAGTCTGCCATCTGCTTCACCAGGTCACGCCCGTTGTAGGAGCGGGTATCCATAGCAACGAGGGTCTTCATCCTGTCACCACGGTGTATGTTCATGGCCTGAGCCACGGGGCCAAGGCCGTGAGTGGGGTACACGTCGCCACGGTGACGCATGTTGTAGTCCAGACGCCAGCCAAGTTTATCCTCCGGTCCCTTCCTCCAATAATGCCTCCAGAATGGCGTCAGGTCGTGTATGTATGCGCCCTGGGCACGGATTATGTCCCCGAACACTCCCTGCTGTGCCATGTTGAGGGTGTTCATTTCAAACCAGTCATAGCAGCAATTCTCCAGTATCATGCAGTGTTTCTGCTTTTGCTCGCTCAGATCCACCAGATCCCAGCAATCCTTTAGTGTCATGGCCGAGGGCACCTCGATAGCAACGTTTTTGCCGTTCTCCAGCGCGCACTTCGCTATGGGGACATGGTGCAACCAGTCGGCGGCTATGTAGACCAGGTCTATGTCGGGACGCTTGCACAGTTCCTTGTATCCCTCCTCTCCATAATACACCGTCGCTTCGGGCATCGAGGACTGACGGAGGTATTTTTGACAACTGTCGGCGCGTGCCTCCTCATAATCGCAGAGCGCCTTGATTTCCACACCGGGAATATGCGTGAAGCGTTCCACAGCTCCGGGACCGCGCATGCCGAGTCCCACGAATCCTACGCGAACGGATTCCATTGCCGGCAAAGCGAGTCCGAGCACGCTTTTTTGTCCGGCCTGACGTTCAGGCGACACTGTCTCGATCGTACCCTTGTTCCAGTTCCATTCAGTGCCATATTCATTTACTTCGGCCTGCGCAGGTAAATATGATGCATCCGTTATGAGTACTGCACCCGCTGCAATAATCAGTTTGCTGAGTCTTTTCATGATGTCAAGATTATTATTCCAACAAAGTTAATGAAAATTTGTGATAATTTACTAATTTTGCAATATGATAATACAACGATAACAGACCTAACCGACAGAGTATGATAAACAGACAGATATGGCCCGGCGAGGTTCAGCCCGTCGAGGCCCTTGAATTTCAACCTGTAGAACCTACTTACACACGCGTACTGACAGCCCGTATCATATTGAGTTACATCGTCTTTATGGGACTCGCATTCATAATCCTTGCATTTGAGGAATCTTACCGATGGTGGATACTGCTCGGCGTGGAGGCAGTACTGGTAATAACATTGGTGATCAACCTGGTGCTTGTTCACAAGATATATGACTTCAAGGGTTATGCGCTTCGCGACAAGGATATATCCTACCGCTCCGGCATCTTTTTCACATCTGTCAAGACCGTACCGTTCAGCAAGATACAGCAGGTATCCGTACGCACCAATCCCATAGCGCGTATGTTCGGTCTAAGCTACCTCGATATCATCAACGGCTCGCAGTCCTCTACAAATCAGATGTCCATCCCCGGTCTTACCAACGATGACGCCGAGCGCATCAAGGCATTGTTAATCAACAAAGATGCTTGCGATGAATGATTTCACCACCCCCCGGCGTATGAGCCCGGCTGCATTCATCGTGATATGGATGCAGTCGTTTCAACAACTGCTCGCGGCCATTTTGATATTTGTCGGTATGATTCTGTTCGATGACGAAGAAGTATTCTCGCAACGAATCATCACGGCGATTGCAATCTTAGGAGGTGCCCTGGTTCTGTCGGCTGCCGTAGCGTTCACTAAATATTACTTCCGCAAATACCATATAGAAGGCGACAGTCTGATCTATACCCACGGCCTGGCGTTCAAAAACACCACCAGCGTACCGTTGGAACGCATACACAACCTGCGCACCAAGAGCGGTATCTTTTATCGTATGGTCGACATGCGCGGCGTGGCGTTCGATACACTCGCCAGCGACAAGCAAGAGGTAGAGCTGATACTTGATGAATCGGAATGGCAGGCATTGCTGCGACAAGTTCGCATCGGCGAGGACTTTTCCAACATCGAAGACAGCGCAGTTGCTGTTCCGCCGCCATTCGAACAGGAAACGTTGCACGTCAGCAATCTAAACATCATCAAGGGGGCACTATGCCAGAACCATCTTAAGGGCTTTGCCATACTCGGAGCCGCCGCAGCTTATGTATTCAACAAGATTATGGATGTAGACAGTGAAGCTGCTGATCATATCATCGACTATGTCGACACCCGTGCGACGGATATATCTATGACCATAGGTCAGTCCCTTCTCGTTGCCTTCATTATCTATCTGTTCGTCATCCTGCTCTGGACCGGCAGGACTGCGATCAGATATTACGGCATGAATATCGATATCGCCGACAACAAACTCACTTTCGAATCCGGACTCTTCTCTCGTTATACAAGTCGAATTGCCCGCGACAAGGCCACGGTGCTCGGCATAAAGCAGAATCCGCTGGAGCGTATGGCTCATTGCGAGACCGTTTCCATTCATCAGGCTGAAAACGTGACAGATGAGAAGAAGCGCGGCGACATAACCATCTATGGTTCCGACCTCGGCGACCGTATGCTCGCCTGGTGGCTTGGCGACGACGCGTCTAAAGAGGATGTCAATTCTCCGATAATGACGGCCCATTCCGGTAAAGGAGTGTTTGCTCGAACTTTCCTGCCCCATCTCGGCATTGCCGCAGCAGCGTTGCTTGTACTTATATTCTCAGCCGACATCGTGATGCCGGCCGTCGTAGTCTGTTCGTTGTATATAGCAGTAATGGCGTGGCGTGCCGTCCTGGCACGGCGCCACAGCAGCATAGAGTTGACAGAATCGTATGTGCTGATAAACCGAGGCAACATAGCCCGTATCCGCGAATACATGCGCTATACTGACATCGAGTCCGTGCGCATTCGCCGCACTCCCTTCACGCGCTTCACGGACCGCGTTTCGCTACAGCTCACCACCAACTCCGGCGCCACCACCGTCTACTCCCTCACTCTCGCCGACGCCAGCGCCCTCCGTAGCTACCTTGTTTAGTTACGATATTTGGCTACTTCCAAATAAAGCACTAATTTTGTATTGCGATTATCAGAACGTAGAAAGACACGAAATATGTATTTTGTATCCAAACGCATGGAGATTGCCGGATGCCATAGGCTGGAGCTGAGCTACGAGAGTAAATGCAGCAATCTGCATGGACATAACTGGATTGTAACGGTATATTGCTATGCACGCGAGCTGAACGCCGATGGCATGGTATGCGATTTCACTCAGATCAAGGAACGGATCCACGGCTATCTGGACCACGGCAACTTCAACGAACTTCTCACATTTAATCCCACAGCCGAAAATATCGCCAGATGGATCTGCGATCAGGTTCCGCAATGCTATAAGGTGTCAGTTCAGGAATCGGAAGGCAACACAGCTACGTATGTCGATGACAGGTGCGCATCTCAGATCAGCCCCTATCTGCCATGAGGGTTAACGAGATATTCTATTCACTGCAGGGCGAGGGTTCATACTCCGGCACTCCCGCTGTTTTCGTCCGGCTGTCGGGCTGCAACCTTAAATGCCTCTTCTGTGACACGCGTCACGAAACATATCAAGAATATACCGACCGGGAAATACTTCAGGAAATACTGAAGTATTCTCCCTGTCGGTTTGTCGTTATTACCGGCGGCGAACCGTGCCTGCAGCTCACCGGGGAGCTGGTGAACCTCTTGCACGAGCATAACTGTTTCGTGGCAATAGAGACCAACGGCACCATGCCTCTGTGCGATGGAATAGACTGGGTGGTATGCTCGCCCAAGTTCGGGTTTTGTCCTAATTCCGAGTTAAGACTGCAGCATATCGACGAACTTAAGGTAGTGTACAAAGGCAACGGCCAGGACTTGAGCATGTATGACGGAATAAGGGCAGAAGAATACTGTCTTCAGCCCTGTGATGTCGGAGATGTTGATGAAAACCGCCGGATCCTGTCGGAAACCATAGATTATGTCAAGGCTCACCCGAAGTGGCGACTTTCACTTCAGACCCACAAACTTATCGGAGTCCGTTAATGGCTTTATAGATAGATGATGTCAAATATAAATAGACAGGAGGTGTCATCCCTGACACCTCCTGCGAGTAAACAATCCAAGAATTACCTATCTATAACCTATACCTAATATCTATGAATTGAATCTTATTGTACTTCTACTGCTAACTTATAACTAATAACTAATCTAATATCTAATATCTAACATCCAATATCTAATATCTGCTATTCTTCTTATTTTGCATTGATTTCATACACGCGGCTTGACAGGTCGCTGTTGCTGAACAGCGGCAGCCCGACCGTCATAAGATACTGACCGGAGTATGTGCTTTGGCTGTCGTCTACCGAGCAGTCGGCGCGATTGATCTCATGCACGCGATACTTTGCGTCGGGATTGAGTCCCTGCAGCTTCACGTTGATCAGTTTCTCGTTGTAGCGGGGATGTACGTCGAATGCGAACACCACTGCGTTCTTACCTCCCTTGTCCACAAACATTGTGGATGTATGGTTGCCTTCGTATGGAGATACAAGACGGTATTGGTCGCCGTCCAGTATCACCGGTTTCAGGCGGTTGTATTCCTTGATGGACTGCTTGACGTATGCCAGATCGTCGGCAGTAAGGTCATGCAGGTTGAGGTCGAAACCGAGCTTGCCCATCATCGCCACGTTGGTGCGGAACTTGATGGGAGCCTTTTTGTTCCATGTAGTTACGTGCGCGCACTGCACCTTGGCGGGGAATACCTGAGAGAACCCGTACTGGATGAACAGACGTTCGATCGGATCGGTATTGTCGCTGGGCCACATCTCGGTGAAATATTTCAGGCCTTCGTAGTCGGTACGGCCGCCGCCGCCCGAACAGAGCATCATGGGCAGATCGGGATACTTGGCCTTGATGCGGTCCAGAACCTTGTAGAGTCCACGTACATAATCGACGTACAGCTTCTGCTGCTCCTTGTCCTCATAATTGGAGTATATGTTCGTGATGGGGCTGTTGCAGTCCCACTTGAAGTATGCGATGTCTGGATACTTGGTCTTAAGATTGTCGACCACGCCGAACACATAGTCCTGCACCTTCGGGTTGGCCAGATCCAGCACCAGCTGGTTGCGGAAATAATACTCGTCACGGTTCGGAAGGGTGATGACCCAGTCTTTATGCTTCTCGTAGAGTTCAGATTTGGGATTCACCATCTCAGGCTCGATCCAGAGTCCGAACTTCACTCCCTGCTTCTTGGCCTCCTCGGTGAGACGGCCTATGCCGTTGGGAAGTTTAGAGGATGTCTCGTCCCAGTCACCCAGACCCTGGGTGTCGCTGTTGCGGGGATATTTATTGGCAAACCATCCGTCATCGAGCAGGAACATGTCCACACCAAGCTCCTTGGCCTCCCCTATCAATTTTACAAGTTTCTCCTCATCGAAATCGAAGTATGTGGCCTCCCAGTTGTTCAGCAGCGTCATGCGGTTGCCCATGCCGTCCTTTATCTGATGGCGGCGTGCCCAGTCGTGCAGATTGCGGCTTGCTTTGCCCGTACCCTGGTCGCTGAGTGTGAATATGAACTCGGGAGTGGTGAATGTCTCACCCTTGCCTAAGGGATATGACGAGAAATATGGATTGATACCGCTGATTACGCGCAGGTCGCCTAAGTTGTCGACCTCGAACACATAGCGGAAGTTGCCTGTCCAACCAAGAGTGCCGGCCAATACATCGCCTGAGGTCTCTGTGGCTTCGTCGCCGAGCGACACCTGGAAGAAGGGCGACACGAACATATCGGCGCGAGTTCCCAGCTTGGTGTCGACAACTTTCTTGCCATAATGCAGCTCCTGGCTCAGCTTGTTGGCCTCGTTGGCCCATTCGCCGCTATACTGCGTCAGCACATATTTGGGAGCCGTGAAGTGAAGCAATGACGAAGCATATTTTTCAAGCTCAACGGGCTGCTTCTCGTTGTTGGTTATCTCCGTCCACTCCTTATATACATTCTCAGGGCCGAAGGCGGCCACGTGTATCTTGACCTCGTCTGCAAACTTAGGGTCCTGCAGCGTGATGACCGTTTCCTTGTATCCGCCACGGTCTATGGTCTGATGTCCCTTATATTTGAGCAGCGTCGATGAATTGGGGGACGCCTTGCGGTTGATATGTAGGGCTGGTTCGAAATAATCCTCCATTCCATGGGTCAGATATGCCTCCTTCTTGCTTTGGGGCAGCGATGCATATTCAGAGGAATCAGAGAGTTTCTTGCCGAAATATGACTGATAGAGACGTCCGTCATCGCCGACGGTGTACACCAGCGCGGTATTGTCCGTCTCGATGGGGATGATTTCGTTGGCCTGACATACTCCGGCTGTGAGGCCGGCTATGGCAAAAGCCATTAAGTTTAGTTTCATGATTATTAGTTTTATTATGAAGATTCAAATCATATCGGAAGGCAAGTCTACATTAGCCTTCCACTTCCGATGCAAAATTAACGGTATTTTGTCATGAAAAATGACTCAAACTGTTCTAAATATGCTACAATCGCTTCAAAAATGCATTTATGAGCCGGATATGTCCGAATTTTCAGTATCCTTTCCCTTGACACGGCATTGCTTTTCGAAGTCCTTTGGTGTCATGCCGTATTGCCTGAAGAAGAGTTTGCTGAAATATGAGGGCGTGGCTATACCTACCATGTAGCAGATGTCGCTGATACGGTATCTTCCGTCTTTGATCAGCTCGGTGGCGCGTTTCAGCTTGATGGTGCGTATCACCTCGATCGGCGACATGCCGAACAGGGACTTGATTTTGCGCAGCACTGCCGAGCGGCTCATATTTAGCTCGTCGCAAAGTGAGTCTACGTTGAAGTTCTCGTCCGAGATATGTTTGTCAATCACGGCCTTTATCTTTTCCATCAGCTCGCGATCGGCGCCACTGACCTGTGCGCCTTCCGACGACATGAAGGGATTCTTGTTTACCGCCTCGCGCTCACGACGGCGGTTGTCAAGGATTGAATTGATCAGATTGCGAAGGTATTTGATGGAGAACGGTTTCTCCACATACGCCTCGGCCCCGCACTGCAGTCCCAGTATCTTGCTGTCCAGGTCGTTCTTTGCCGTGATGAACACAAGCGGTATATGGCTGAGGCTGACATCCGACTTCACTATCTTGCACAGTTCCATGCCGTCCATCTCGGGCATCATTATGTCAGTCAGTATCAAGTCCGGCTGCATGGTCTTGAGTTTCTCGAGAGCCTCTACGCCATTGCCGGCCGTCGAAACCATGAACGAACGTGACAGCTGGTCGGCCAGGAACTTCAGAATGGTCTCGTTATCCTCCACCAAAAGGATGCTGAACACATCCTGACGAGGCTTGGACTGATTTGATTCTGAAGTCAGCATATAATCGTCTATCTCGGAATCCACAGGTTCTGAATCGTCTTTAGGCTCTATGACGGGTAATGTGAGCTTAAACACGTTCCGGTCCTTGTCGTCAGGATTATCTTCAAGCGTGAGGCTGCCGCCCATCAGCGTGGCCAACGAGCGCGACAACGGCAGTCCTATGCCTACTCCGCTCTTGGAATCCTCGCCCGAATGGGTCTGATAGAATGCCATGAATATACGGTCGCGTTCCTCCGGCTTGATTTTCTCGCCATCGCTGGCTACCCGTATCTCGAACTCATCCCCTTTGCGGTGTAATGACAGTTCTACGATCCTGTCGCCATACTTGCGGGCATTGTTCAGCAGGTTGCTCACCATCTTCACCAATGCCTCACGGTCGGTCATCACCATAAGCCGGTCGGGTGCTATGTGGCGCTCCAATGTCTTGCCGGCAAGTTTCAGCGGGGTGTCGAATCGGTCGGCTATATCGTTCAGCAACGCAGGTATGTCCACACTCTCCTTCTTAAGGGTCAGTCGGCTGGAATCTATTTTCTGGAAGTCGAGAATCTGGCCCGTCAGTTCCAGCAGACGTCCCGTGTTCTTGCGCGTGACCGACAGATATTCCTTGAACTGAGGATCGTTGATGTCGAGTTCCTCCATGGCTTCCAGCGGAAGGTCTATCAACGACAGCGGGGTGCGGATCTCGTGGGCGATCTCAGTGAAGAAGTTCACCTTGCTGCGGTACAGCTCCTTGTCCTTGTTGTCCATCATCATCTGCTCGTGAACGCGCATCTGCTTCTCCTTATGCGAACGATACCACAGGAACCACAGCGCGGCCAGCAGAAAGACCAAAAGGATATCGATGCCATAGGCCCACCAGGACTTCCACCAAGGCGGCAGAATCTTGATCTCAATCTTGCGCGTGGCAAGGTTAGACTCGCTTTCGGCTTTCACTTCAAGAGTGTATTTGCCGGGAGCTAGATTGACGAACGATATCTCGTTATCCTTTAGTTCCACCCATTTGTCGCTTACGGGCAATAACCGGTAGCTCAATGCAATAGGTCCGAGATGTCTGAATTCCGGGGCAGCTATGGAAAGAGAGAAGGTAGCGTCTTCGTGAGGTAAAGTCAGTTTCTCGGCAAACAGTATGTTTTCCTTAAGATGAGAGTCCTTGCCCGGACGCAGTTCCTGATTGCGGACCCTGAGACCGGTGAAGTAAATATTGAGAGGCGTGTTCAGGTCTTTGTAATCCTCGGGATTGAACGATATAATTCCGTTGATGCCTCCCATGTATATGTTTCCGTCCGGGGAATAAATGGCCGATTTGTAATTGAACTGCTCGAACGGCAGGCCGTCGTGACGGGTGAACACGCGTATCGACGAATTGTCCGGATTGAAACGCACAAGGCCCTTGTTGGTGCCGAACCACAGGTTTCTGCCACGGTCCTGCACCACTCCGTACACCACGTCGTCAGGCAGCCCCTCCTCTATGCCGTATGTCACGAACCGGTCATTCTTCTTATCATATCGGCTCAGACCGCCTCGGTCGGTAGATATCCATAACCGTCCCTCGGAATCCTCCATGATCGAGTTTATGGAATTGGACATCAGGCCGCTGTGATTGGTGGAATTCTGGTCATACGTATAAACCTGGAAAGAGCCGTTCTTCTTGTTGTGTCGCCATATACCGTTGCCCATCGTGCCCATCCAGATTGAACCGTCGGACGATTCGAACAGACAATATATCCAGTCGTAGCCGGTCTCTGTGATATGTTTGAAGTCGGCATCTCCCTTTTTGCGGCAATACAATGCAAACGATGTTCCTACCCACTCGTCGCCGTCCCTGTCGACTATATATGAATACACATTGCTGTCGTCGCCTTCATTCAATGGGAATACCTTATGATGGCTGTTGTTGTCGGGATTGATGCAATAAAGTCCGGCACGTGAAAACGAGGGATAGATGTTTCCGTTGATCGAAGTCATGGAAAGCACTATCCTGTTCACGCCGGATATTTGGAACGGAGAAGTGAATTTCCCCTCCACAGGATTCAGCAGATGCAGTCCCGCGGTCTCTGTACCGGTCCATATCCTGTTGCTGCGGTCGGCCGACACGCCTAATACCAGACGTCCCGTCAGACCGTCCTTTATACCGTAGTTGGCAAATTTGAATTTTCGCCGGGACATGTAGCTGACGCCTCCGAATATGCTGCCTATCCACGCACCTCCCGATTTGTCCCGATATATACAGTATACGGTATTGTCCGAAAGCGAGAACGGATCCAGGGGATTTTCCTTAAGGAACCGCTCGGCTCCGTTGTCGAGATTCTTGATATAGAGTCCGTCGTGCGTGCCTATCCACAGTTCGTTGTCAAAGCACAGGATGTCACGCAGGTATACGTTACCCCGTCCACTGAAAGCTATCGGATTAACCACATGAGTGCGCGGATTGTATTCATAAATCGAGCCATTGGTAGTGCCGGCTATTACCGTACCTTGCGCGGTCTCACATAGGGCCATGAAGTATGTATCCGTCACCGTGTCGGGATTCTTGATCCGCTCCTTGACGAATTTACCTGTAGACGTATTATACCGATACAGACCGTCGTTGGCGATGGCTACCCATACCGAACCGTCTGAGCCGACCATGACATCCGATGCGTATACCTTCTTGAACTTGCTTGTTTCCTCAAACCGGAAATGACGTACAGTGCCGTTGCCGGTGTCGTACAGATATAGGCCTTCGTCGGGCAAGAGCGCCCAGACATGGCCTTTGCCGTCGCCTGCGATGGTCTGTACCCAGTTGTCGGGCATCATGCCGTCCTCCGGTTTCAGGTCCACGAACCTGATGCGGTCTTCACGCGGATCGTACTGATAGATGCCTCGGTCGGTTCCTATCCACAGAGTGGTGTTCTCGTCCTCGTACAATGCCCCGATATTATTGTTGCCGCACTTGCGCTCCTCGTCATAGCATTTATATACCCTGAACGTACTTCCGTCGTAACGGTTCAGCCCGTTCTTTGTGCCGAACCACATGAAGCCCAGCGAGTCCTGCACGATACTTTTCACATTGTTGGCCGACAGTCCGTCACGGCTGTCGACATGCGTAAAGTTATATTGATCGGCCGCGCCGGCCCTATTGGCTGTGACCATTGCCAACAATAACACTGCATAGCCGATACGACTAATCGTGTACAGGATTCTTCTGTCCATTGAGTCGGGATTATAATTCGAAATGAAGGGAGCCTCCCCGGGCCAGGTCCTGACGGGATAGACTCAACGATTTATGTTTCTTGCCGTTAAGGTATATTGACTTAACCTCGACGTTATCAGGATTCGACCTTTTTGCCGTTATTGTAAGGTCGTGGCCGTATGGCAAATGAATGGTGCATTTATCGAACAAAGGGGTGCCGATGCTGAATTGACCCGAAGCCGGATTGACCGGATAGAACCCCAAGGCTCCGAACACGTACCATGCTGACATCTCTCCGCAGTCGTCGTTACCGGCATAGCCTGACGAAGTGTTGTCATACATCTCGTTCATGATACGCGCCACCATTCGCTGCGCCTTACGCGGAGCATTGACATAGTTATAAAGATAAGCCACATGATGGCTCGGCTCGTTGCCATGAGCGTATTGGCCTATGCATCCCGATATGTTGTCGTTCTTCGCACCACTCGTTTCTGTCAGCGAGAAGAATGTGTCAAGCTTCTTCTCAAACGCTTTGTTACCGCCTGTCAAGGCAATCAGAGCCGGAATATCGTGCGGCACATACCAGAAATACTGCCATGCATTGCCCTCCGTGTAAGGGTATCCGCCGTTCGCTCCGAATTTCAGGGGATCGAAAGGCTCCATCCAATTGCCATTTTCATCCGTGGCCCTGAAGAACCCGGTGGTCGGGTCATAGAGGTTGTGGAAATATTGCGACCGTTTCAGGAAGCGTTCGTAATCTTCCTGTTTGCCGAGTTTCTTGGCGATCTGCGCCACACACCAGTCGTCGTATGCCATTTCCAATGTAATGGAAACCGACTGCGACTGCAATGTCTCGGGCATATAGCCGTATTTCTCCCACACATCGAAAGGAGAGTTGAGATGCGGCTGCAATGACGATTCCCTGACTGCCTCGTACGCCAATTCTGTGTCAATGCCGGGAGTGTCATTCATAACTGCCTCTGCAACGACCGGAATGGCATGGTTGCCAATCATGCAGTAATTGTCCTGTCCCCATATATGCCACACGGGCAGATAACCGTAATCCAGATAATGGCGCAGCATGCTGTTGACGAAATCGGCGTTTCGTTCCGGCATAAGGAGCGAGTACAACGGATGCGCGGCACGATATGTGTCCCACAGCGAGAATGTGGAATATTGCCCGGATCCGTCAGGAACCTTTGCAACAGTGTAAGCCGGCGTCATGTATTCCCCGTTTACGTCGCTGAACGTATTGGGCTGTATCATCAGATGATACAGGGCTGTATAGAATGTCTTGAGTTTGTCTTCCGGGCCTTCGGCGTCGATACAGCCCAGGGCCTTGTCCCATTCGTCGCGTCCTTGCCTCACATATCTGTCGAAATCGAAATGCGGGGCTTCCGCTTCCATGTTCTTGCGGGCATTGGCGATGGAAACACCGGAGAGTGCCACCTTTACCTTGACAGGCTCGTTATCGGTGCCGAAGCCTAAGTATGCCTTCAATGCCTTGCCGTTTATGACGGTAGCGCCGTTTCTGACTGTCTCGCCGTCAGACAGAATCATGTCCCGGATATCTTCGGAAAATTCAGCCACGAAATAAATCTTTCGGAGTTTTGCCCATCCCGTGATTACCCGGAAGCCTTCTATTGTTCTCGGTCCGGTCTTACGTATCTGCGACTGGATGATGGTGCGTCCCCAGCTGCCCTTGTTGGCGGAATGATCCAGATCCAGAGTCAGCCTCCTCTCCTTCCCTTGCGGATATTTGTAACGGTGAATGCCTACGCGTGTGGTGGCCGCGAGTTCTGCCAATATATCTTCGTCCATCAGTCTGACGGAGTAATAGCCCGGAGATGCCGTCTCCTGAGCGTGGCTGAAACGTGAGGAGTCGGCATGTCCCGTGGTAGGAAACATACCGATGTCGATGAAATCGCTTGCTCCGGTTCCACTTAGCCGGGTATGCGAGAAGCTGTAGATTATGCTGTCGTTATAATCATAGCCAGAAGCATTGTACCAGTCAGGAGCCCTGTGAGTGTCAGGGCTAAGCTGCACCATGCCGAACGGAGCCGTAGCCCCGGGATAGTTATTGCCTGACAGTCCCCCTTCAACAGCGCCGGTGCCGATAAACGGGTCGACATAGCGGGAATTATTTCTCGCTATGCCAGAAATCACCGATATAAGAAGTATGGTGACTAATGTGGATATTCGGAACATGAAAATAGGTAGATTTTTGAATATAAACAGTTATTTCAGAATCGTCTTGAATGTCTCGGTCATTCCCGAGGCGAGCTTGACCTTTACGATCGCCATGCCGTGAGCCGGCGTGTTGAAGTTCAGCTCGTTGCTTGAATTGTCGGCATATACGGAATTGACGGTGGTGCCGTCAATTCCGTATACGTCAACAGATGATATGGGTTCCGTAGCCGACACGTGTGCCGAGCCGTCGGAAACCTTGACCGATACCTTGTTTGCATTGTCGGCCTTGATGTCCTGAACGCCTGAAGCATCGCGGTCGAAACGGTAGATATGCACGTCCTTTGCGGGAACCGATATCTTCAACGCCGAGGGTGCGCAAGTGGTTCCGTTCCACAGTTCCTTGACGCTGACGAATTCAGCGGGGTTGATGCCCAGACGGTTGAAGTCGACGTCCTTGTTCAGCGGTGCGGTCTTGTCAAAGTTGAATACCACATAATAGAACGCGTTCGGAGTGTCGTAGATGAATTCATTGTCGGTCGAGATGTCGTTGGGGGAATAGAGGGTGATGTAATTGTTGAACGTACCCTCCACCGGACGGAACGAACGGCCGATGCGGCCAACCTCGGTCAGGTCCTTGTTCGATGCGAACTTCACGACGCGTGCACGCTCTGCGTCGGTGCCGACAATCTTGACGTTCTGGTTGTTGTACTTCATCGTGGCACCTTCGTAGGCGTATGTGCCGCCCAGCAGCGTCATGCCCGTCATCAGACCGCAGGTGTAACGTATCTTTGCTTCATTCTCATCGGGCGATCCTTTGCCTGTGAACACTTTGGAAAGGCACATGTGGTCGGGGTCGTTGAAAGAATAGCACTGGTCGAGCCACCATGAGCCGTTGATGCAGTTCAGGGTGTACATCGAGTTGTTCAGTTCTCCCCATGCGTCGCAACCGATACGGCGGATATGCGCCTTTGCGGGAAATACGGGTGCGATGGAGAAATCCAGCACCATGTCGCCGGCCATTTCCACGATGTAGTCCATACCGTAATTATAGGCCATCATGCCGGTGGTGACGTTGGGATCATACCATTTGTCGGCTTCCTGCGAACCATTGTTCATAAAGTCGATCTTAACGAACTCGAAGCCGTCCTCCTTGAATTCCTCGAAGCGTTTGCGGTTGGCTTCCTTCACGGCGGGATGTGTCGGGTCGAGTGAATATGCGGAAATCTTGCGGGGCTTGCCGTTGGCGGTCAGCACTACGTCCTTGCGGCTGTAGGTCTTGCCGTTTACCGTCTCGTACGGATAGTCGGACACTTCGGCGTCGCTGCCGAGCCACAGTGAGAACGGCGTATGATAGATGCCGGGGCGGTAACCCATCTCCTTGCAGCGATCTGCGAACTGGCGGCGTTCCATACGGCTCATGTTGTCCCAGAAAGAGTCGAGAACCATCCAGCACACGCCGTCCTCTCCTGCAAATCCGGTTGCCTTGATTTCCTTGTCGAAGAAATCGAGCACCGACATCGTGGAGGTGAAGTTAAGCTGTGCTTCCTGGCCTCCCCAGCTCTGCCATCCGAACAAAGCCTTGTCGCCGGTCTTCATCTCAAGCTTGGGGCATAATACCGTATTGGCTTTGCCGTATGTCTCCAGACCGTTGCGCCAGTCATCGAAATAACCGATCATGAATTTGGGTGAAATCACGCGCTGGCCCTTTACTGCGCCATGCTGCTGCATGGGCGAATTGTTACCGAAGTTTCCGTTGTCCCATGTACGGGGGCTGACGTAGCCGGCATTTACCACGAGGCGACGGATTTTGTTTGTGGAGTTGGGAGTTACGGATATTGAGGATTTCCACACGGAATGATCCACGGATCCGATCACGATGCCCTGACGCGAGTCGACGTTAAAAAGGGCTGTAGCCTCGCATGAGGTAACAGGCTGAGCGGTGGACCAGCGGACGGTAGAGAATGTCGCCCAGTTGTCGTTGGCGAAAGGCATATTGTACACTCGGTTCTCCGATGTAGGCAACGGCAGAGTGTTCGTGCTTGTCACTACTATGGGATTGATTTCGCGGGACGATGTGGTGCCTGATGTGGCTGTGACCGCCCCTTCGACCAATGCGTATGGCAACCCGGGATATACAGTGACGATCTGTTCCAGATTCGGGCTTCCGGCCTGGGTGTAGGTCCATGTGAAGCGACGTCCCTTGCCGAAAGCGTCGTTCACGTCTTCCTCCTTCTTGCTCACATCGGCATACTTGTCTGACTGCAGTTCGGTGCCGTTCTGATCCTTCGCCGTCATGGTGACGCCGCCAAGCAGTGTCTTGCCATTCTGTTCGATTGTCATTTTTTTACTGGAATTCAACGAGAATTTCCAATCTCCGTATTGTGCGTCGAGATTGTCTGCCGCCATGACCGGTATGATTGCCGATCCAGCAAGAAGCATGAGCATATATCTGGCTGTTTTCATCATGGATTTTTAAGGACACGTCTATAATGGACGTGCAAAATTAAACAAAATTTATATTTTAATCAAGTGAAAAGGAATTGGGGTTGTCGGGATCGAACATCACCGACAACCCCGGTTTATAATTCACTCTGAGTCTTATTATCCTGACAGATGGCAGATTAGCGGATCACCACTTTCTCTACCTTAGAGCCCTGACGACGGATAAAGATACCGTTGTCAGGATTGGCGACACGTACACCCTGGATATTGAAGTATTCAACATCGGCATTAGCGTCAGCCTCGATGCCGGTCACGCCCGATTCACCGTACATTGCAAATGTGCTGGCGGCCTTGGCGCCGTCGATGGACTGAACGCCCCACTCTGCGATGGAAGTCATCGGCACGTTGAGTTCTACTTTGCGCGCTGTGGAAGCAGCATCCACATTGCCGCTGCGAAGCTTGCCTGTAGCTGCGTCAACGGGAACTGCGGTGATGATCTGGCCTTCTGTGGTCTTTACGTAGTAGTTGTAACGGAGAGCGTCGGCGGGAGTTGCGCCGGTGCCCTGGCTTGCCTTATCGTCAGAACCTGCATCCCATGTAAGTACGGTCTTGCTGCCGTTAGCCTCGGCCTTCAGACCAGTAGGTGCGTTGGGAGCCTGGTTGGAGACACGCGAGCCTGCGCCATTGTAAACCTGGAAGTGGCGGGGACCGTCACCGTCCATGTAACCCATCAGCACGATGTCGGGAACATTGTTGTTGTTGATGTCGCATGCAAGAACGCAGGCGCCGCCGCGATGCTGGCCGAGCTTGTCGGTCACTGCGGTGAAGGTGCCGTTACCCTCGTTGAAGGCATATACGGAGTTCTTCAGATCGTTGTTCTCGCCGGCATAAACCAGGTCGATGTTGCCGTCGCCGTTCAGGTCGCACCAGTCGGCCCCACTGCACTGGAATCCGGGAAGTCCGGCCTCCACCTTGGTGAATGTGTCGTCACCGTTGTTCTTGTAGATGTAGGCAGCCAGCTCCCAGTTGTTGGGGCAGGAGGCGCCGGTGATGAACACGTCAAGCAGGCCGTTGCCTGTAAGGTCAGCGAAGATGACGCGACCCTTCTCCGTACCGGCAGTGTTGCCTACAATCACCTCGCTGAATTTCCCGGTGCCATCGTTCTTCCAGATGCGTACGCAGTCGTTGCCGAAATCATCGGCCCATCCCGAAACAAGGATATCATTGTATCCATCCTTGTTGTAGTCGCCTACGCAGACGGTACCGCCACGCTGTGCCTTTATACCGGTCTGATCGTCCTTGATGAATTTGCCTGTGCCCTTGTCGTTGAAGAACACCACGGGTGTACCCTCGTCGTTGCGGGGATTGCCGCAGAATGTCACTATGTCCTGATAGCCGTCGCCATTGAAGTCGGCGATACCTACGGTACCGGTGTACCATTTCTCGCTATCGCCCTCGTCTATGCTGATCTCACCGTCCAGTTCGAAATCAGGAACAAGTTCGAAATTGCCGTCGCCGCTGCCTTTCATCAGCTTGGCGCCCCAGGAGGACGCATACAGAATATCGACATTGCCGTCGTTGTTGTAATCCAATGCGTATGCCACGCGCTGCCACATGGCGTCGTCGGGAGCCGTCAGGTCCTTTGCCGATGTAAATGTCGTGCCGTTCTCGTCGACATGGAGTGCTTTCAATGTATTGGCCCATCCGCTGTTCAGGTCGCGGCCGCGAACTATCAGTTCCATAAAACCGTCATTGTCTATGTCGGCCATAATGGCATTGCCTTGGAACAGACCCGTGGACACCAGGTCGGAAATACCTGTCAGTTCCGAATAGTTGGTCTGACGTGCGGCTGCCATGCCCGTCAGGGCTACACCGGTTGCCGCTAATGATACGAGTAAAGATTTCATGTATATCTTTCGGTTATTAAGTTGTTTTTAATTTCCCGGTTGGTGGGGAGCATGGGAAACATTGTCGGTTTCCCATGCTCCGGACGCAATTGTAAATATTACGGGTTGGGTAATTAGATATATCCCTCGTTCTGATCCGATGTGCTGATCTCGAGGTTCTGCTCGATCTCGGACATCGGGATGGGCCAGATCACGTGCCATGGCTGGATTGTTCCCGAACGCTTGGCCCACTTGTTGCGGTTCTTCACATATTCGTAGAACTTGCCTGTGCGCACCAGGTCGAAACGACGCCAGCGCTCGCCGAATAGTTCACGTACACGCTCGGTCATGAGTTCGTCGCGGAACTTCTCCTGCGACATGCCGTTATTCCACAGCTTGTCTTGCGGGATGTCGAAGTCCCAGGCACGGGCACGTACATCGTTGACCCAGTCTACGGCCTCCGAAGTGCGGCCAAGCTCGTTCAGACACTCGGCGTAGAGCAGATAGGCGTTGCCGAGACGCAGCCAGGGTATATTCTTGCCGGCATTCCACATGTTGTTGATGCCCATTCCTGAGTACAGGTCGGTACGGTAGTCTTCATACTTCTTGATATGGGGCTTGCACTCGTCCTGATCCTCGGGATCCAGACCTTCCCAGCTCAGACCGGGAATGAAATCCTCGGCGTTCTTGCCGTTCCACTCAAACTCATAGCGGATGGATTCCTCCTTGCGGATGTCACCGTCTTCCCAGATACCGCCTTCATCTACGTCAGAGTATGCCCACTCGGTGGGAACAGCGTGATCGTAACCTGCAAAGTAACATGCATCACCACCCATCGACGCGGCAGCTCGCGAACCGACCATAAACTGATTGCCGTGATTGTCGGGCCATGTGGTCGAGAACTGGAACTCGAATATTGCCTCGGAGGTGTTAGGTGTATTGTAGTCGAAGATGTCGTAGTACGGCACGAGGCTGAACGGACCGTTCACAACCTGACGGAGGCATTCCTCAGCCTTGGCGAAGTCGCGGAGACCTGTCTCTTCGGGAGCGGCCATATAGGCGTAGCCCTTAAGCATCAGCGCTGCATATTTCGATATGCGGCCCGGGTCGTTCTTTTCGGGAGCATTCTTGGCCGCGTTGTCAAGGTCGCCGAGAATGTATGTCCACACCGTAGTCAGATCCTGACGCTTGGTGCCGAGTTCTTCGATCTTGCTAAGATCGATGATTGGAATCCGGCCATATATCATGGTCATGTCCATCAGCAGGGAGCCTCGGATAAACGAAGCCTCGGCCCATATCTGCTTTGCCTTCTCGTCATCGTCTATTTTAGGCTCGAGGGCGTTGATCAGCTTGGCGGCCTCCGAAATCTTGGGCCAGCGCCAGTTCCAGCAGTTGGTCACATACTCATGATCGGATGTGAGCAGAGCGTCGAAACGGTCGTTAGCACCATTCTTGCCGCCACCCTCCTTCAGGGCCTGGTATGCACCGTTCTGAATCTCGTCCGTACCGTCGGACAGGTAGTAGAAGTTATGTCCGGCCCACAGGTCGCGCCAGTTCTTATACAGAGCCAGAAGCGATTTCTCGGCCGTCTCCGTGTCACCGTAGATCTGCTCCTCGGTGAGCTGTGTGCGGCTCGGCTCGTCAAGGAAGTCGCTGCACGACGCCATAGGAAGCATCGCCGCTGCTAGCACACCCATAGTAATTATCTTATTGTGGAGTTTCATGTCGATTGTTTTATTTGGTTAGAAAAGGCTGAATGAGAGTCCGATTGTGTAGCTGCGCTCGTTGGGATAGAGGTTGTCGCCGAACTCCGGGTCAAAGCCTTTATCCTTTGTAGCCGTGAACACGTTGGATGCCGTGAAGTAGAATCGCAGGTTGTTCATGCGGATCTTCTTCGTGATCTTTGCCGGCAGCACATATCCTAATGTCAGCGTTGAGAGACGAAGGAATGACGTGTTCTGTATATAGCGGTCGGTATCGCCTGCTCCGAACGGAGTGTAACCGGTGGCGTTGGTGACGCGGCGCGGGAAATATGCTTCCGTGTTTTCAGGAGTCCAGTAGTTGCCGATCAGGTCGGGAGTGGCGTGGCTCAGACCGACGGACGATGCCAGTCCCTCGTAATAACCGCTGACACGATGTCCCCCTACGCTGTAGGTGAAGATGGCGTTCAGTGTGATACCCTTCCATGTCAGGTCGGTGTTGAAACCACCGTAGATCTTCGGATCCTTGTATGCGGTGATTACGCGGTCGTAATTGTCGATCACTCCATCGGGGGTTCCGTCGGGACCCGAGAGGTCGAGCGGGAATACGTCTCCGAGACCTACAGTGCGTCCGCGGTAGTCGATGCCTTCCCACAGGTCGCGGTTGTTCTCGTTGGCAATGCCTCCGAACTTGTAGCAGTATATATTGTGGAGAGCCTTTCCTACGAACATATTGCCTTCACGGTCGGGAACCGAGCTTTCGGTAGGCACGTTCAACAGACGGCTTACGCCTCCGTACAGACTCTTGATCTTGTTTCGGTCGTGCGACAGGTTGAAACCGATGTTCCAAACGAAGTCCTTGACCTGAACGGGAGTGGCGTTGATGGCGATTTCCACGCCTCGGTTGTCGAGGTCTCCGACATTCTCGGTTGTAGTGCTGTAACCGGTTGATGTTGCGAGCGAGTGGCTCATCAGCAGATCCTTGTTACGTGTAAAGAATACATCGGCGGTTACGGTGAGCCGGCGGTTGAAGAATGCCAGGTCAAGACCTATGTTGGTCTGCTGCTGCTTCTCCCAGGTCAGGTTCGGTGTCCCGCGACGGCCGTCGGTATAGAAGCCTGCGGTACCGTTCGAGGAAGATGCATAGTACATAGTAGCGTAGAGATAGTTTCCGATGTTCTGGTTACCGACCGAACCGTAGCCACCGCGTATCTTGATCTGGTCAAGCCAGGTGGTCTTGGGGAAGTAAGGCTCGTTGGTCAGCTCCCAGGCCAGTGAGAACGAGGGGAAGAAGCCCCACTGGTGTCCCTTGCCGAACTTGGATGAACCGTCCCAGCGTCCTGTGAACGTAGCGTAGTAACGATATTTGAAGTTATAGTTGGCGCGGGCTACATACGACATCAGTGATGTAACCTGATGGTCACCCTCGGGACGCGAATTCTCCCAGTCGGCTGCGGAACCTATCTGATCCCAGCCTAAGTCGTTGGATGCGAAGCGACGGCCGTTGGCCTTGATGACGTTGTAGATGTTGCGCGACATCGAATAGCCGAAGAATACATCCATGTGATGGGCGTTGTTGAAGTCGCGTATATACTGTATTGTATTATCCCACTGCCACTGCGTGTCGCCGAAGCGCTGCTGTGTGGCCGAAGCGTCACCGCCACGGTAGCGGATGGACTCCTGGATGCCTGTGGGCTGATACTGGTTCCAGCTCTGCTCCGCACGGTTGATGGAGAATGTGGAGCGTATGTTCAGGCCCTCGATGGGGTTGATGTTTATGTAGTTGGACGATGTCAGATGATAACGCGAACGCTCTGTCTTGATCTCGCGCGAGTTGTAGGGGTTGAAGTTGTTGTTCTTCTCTGTATTGGGGCTCTGCCACCAGGTGCAGAGATATTCTTCGTTGTGGCGTGTTTCGTCGCTCATGAACGGACGGTTGTCTACCAGCGGGTCGCAATAGTATGCCTTGTAATAGACATTGTCGTCAGTCATGTTGTCGTGCGTATAGCTGTAGGTGGTGTTGGTGCCTACCTTCAGCCAGGATGTGATTTCGGCTGATGCGTTGACACGGCCGTTGTAACGCTGCTGGTCGGTGCCTACTATCATACCCTTCAGGTCTTTCAGACCGAACGAGATGTAGACGTTCGTCTTGTCGGTGGCCTGCGAGAACGACAGGTTGTGGTTGGTAGTTATGCCTGTGCGCAGCAACGGATCCACCCAGTCATAGTTGCCTCCGTTCAGGTAGGTGTCGAGTTCCTCGGAAGCGAAGACATTGTCAGGAGCCATGATGAAATTGTCGATATGGTTCTGAAGGTCTTCCTGTGTCGCATCGGGATTCTCGAACATATATCCGTTGATGTATGCCTGCTTGCGGAGGTCGCCGAGGTCCGTTGCGTTCATGCGCTTGGGGCGGTGTCCCATAGTCTGCCACGATACCCAGCCGTCATAGCTGACCATTCCGTTGCCCTTCTTACCCTTCTTGGTGGTTACGATAATCACACCGTTGGCGCCACGCGAGCCGTACAGTGCCGTAGCCGATGCGTCTTTCAGTACCTGTATGCTCTCGATATCGTTTACGTTAAGCGAGTTGTAGAAACCGAACTCGTTGCCCATAACCAGACCGTCCACGACATATATAGGATCGGAACCTGAATTGATGGTGTTCGTACCGCGGATCTTGATGCCCGAATCGTCCGAAGGCTTGGGCGAACCGGTAACTGCAACACCCGGAACACGTCCCTGCAGAGCCTCGTTGATGCTGGTCACAGGCTTCTGGGTCAATACGTCCGAGCCGATGTGCGATACGGAACCGGTCAGGTCGCTCTTTTTCATCGATACGCCGACCACAACGACCTCGTCAAGCACATCGCTGTTCTCTTTTAGAACGATGGTCAGCTTACCGTCGGAGGGTACCTTTGCTTCAGTAGACTGGTAGCCTACGTAAGAAACCTGGAGTACGTTTCCGACCTTGGCCTGCAACGTGAAGTGGCCGTCGATATCCGTAGCCGCTCCTTTCCCTTCTCCTTTTACAAGAATTGATGCTCCGGGCAATGGCTCATGACTCTCGTCCATGACCGTGCCCGTTACAGTGATCTGGGCTGATGCCGACAGGCACACAGCAATCATGAACATCAAAGCACTTAGGAATTTTTTCATGATTTTTTAGGTTATTATGTTGTTTTAATTAGTAGTGTCATTTTCATGGCGTCTAATGGCGTCGTTAGGTTTTGTTAACACTGCAAAATTATGTCGTTTTTGCATTGTTAGTTAGAAGAAACACACCAAAAAATACAATTTTTGACGCAATTTTGCACCTGGCAACTATATTTTACCACTACATACATTTCCTATTGAATTGATTTTCAATTGTTTTACAAATTCGTCACGCGAGATGCCCGTTTTGACGTGAATCTTACGTTCCGAAGCAGGAAGTATGTCGAAATAATTGTCGGAAAAGAAATTGTCGATACCGTCCAGCGATAGGAACACTCCCCTTGCGAACACATCCGATCCGATAGTTACGTCATATCCGTCGCCGGCCTCTGCAATATCCAGCCTGAAATCCGGCTTGGGATATTTCATGTACTTCTGTCGGCATGCGTATGCTATATTGGTATATGGATCGGCATCGTTGGTGGTGAAGGTTGTGGTGAATATCACCTCTCCCCTGTTGTAGTCGCCAAGTATCGGACGGATATCCAATGCCCGCACGTTATCCGACTTCAGCGCCTCGGCGGTGACATTCTTCTTCTGCTGCCAGATATTCTTGCCGTCAAGCGTCATGGCCGTTACCACGAGATTGCCCTTCACGTTCTTCCGGCGGTCGGAAACGATAGTCACGTTCAGGGTGTCGCCCTTGACGAGCGGAGAAACAAGAATGTCGCGGAACGCATTGCGCGCATAGTATTGCTGAGCCTTCCAGCGGCCGTAATAATCGCGGCCTGCCCATGATGCCACAGGCCAGCAGTCGTTATGCTGCCAAACCAATGTGCCCATGCAGTAAGGCATGTCACGGCGGTGGGCTTCCATCGCTGTCTTGATTGCATCGCCCTGGAGTATCGTGCCTACATACAGGAAATCCTCGAAATTGTCGGGCACTCCGAATTCGTCGGCCATATAATCCCTGATCAGATTGTTGGCATACGAACCTGCGCGCTGATGCGCCATCATCACCTCTGAATTGATGTCCCAGTCCCGCTCCTGCGGAGCGTATAATTTGACTGATTCAAATTCCGGGAACGACTGGAAACCGTATTCGGAGAAGAAGCGTGCGCGTTTCACGTTATAATGACCGATGGAGTCTCGGCCATGCCATACGCCCCAGTAGTGGTCGTCGCCGTTTATGCCGTCACTCGGTGTATCCTCGAAAGCGAATGGCGAAGACGGCCGGTAAGACGTTCCTCCGCCATATTCCTTCACCACTTCGGGCAGTGTCTTGAAATACATAGCCTTGAACTGTGATTCCAACAGTGGAAGCACCCCTTTCTTCTCATAATATTCCTTGCGGTTGCCCCATCCGTAGAACACATCCTGACACTCGTTGTTGCCGCACCATAACGCTATACATGCGTGATTGCGGAGACGTCGCACATTATCTATCGCTTCCTGGCGGATGTTTGCAAGAAATTCTTCGTCTGCCGGATACGTGGAGCAGGCAAACATGAAGTCCTGCCATACCAGCATTCCGTTGCGGTCGCATAGCTGATAGAAATAGTCGTCTTCATAAACGCCGCCGCCCCAGACCCGGATCATGTTCATGTTCACGTTCTTGGCGTCAAGCACATGCTTCTCGTATTTCTCTCGCGTGATGCGCGGCAGGAAATTGTCGAGCGGCACCATGTCCACACCCTTCATGAACACAGGCTTGCCGTTTACCTCGAAGTAGAGGTTATGGCCGTATTGGTCCTTGTCGTTGTGCAGTTTGATGGAACGCAACCCTATTTCCTGGGAATCAGAATCTGAATTCCCTTTACTTTCCACCGTAGTCACAAAGTCATACAGATTGGGTTCTCCCAGTCCGTTAGGCCACCACAGACGGGGATGCGATATCTTTGCCGGCATCTCAATGCGGTTAAGGCCTTTTTTCAGCGATACTTTTTTGGAAACCAACCTTTTGCCGTCGGCTGTAACGCCGATAGTAGCGGAATCATCGTCGATATCAGACTGAACTTCGGCAATCAGTGTCATGTCGGCCTTGGAGCTATTTACCGAGTTCTGGATTACCTGCACGTTATTGATCTTCGGGCCATCCCATGTCTCGAGCACGATAGGTCGCCATATTCCCGACGTCACCAGACGCGGTCCCCAGTCCCAGCCGTAATGATACCCCGCTTTGCGGGCGAATATGCTTACCAGTTTATTGAATATACCCCCGTTCTGCGACTGGTCGGGCCCGGTATTGAACTCGTAGTCATATTTGTCGCATTTAGGCAGGTCTATCTTGATGGGAGAATGGAAATAAACCTCGAGTTTGTTGGGACCGTCCTTAAGTTTGCCGGCTACATCCACGCGCCAGGTGCGGTGCATGTTGTTGGCATTAAGAATCGGCTGTCCGTTAAGGTAGACATCGGCGTAAGTGTCGAGACCGTAGAATACCAGATCCTGGTTCTTAGCCTTCAGTTCTTCCGGAGTTGCATTCAGCGTAGTCTCGTACATCCAGTCCTCTTTATCCACCCATTGCACGGCACGCTCGTTGAGACGGTAGAACGGATCCTCGATTATCTCGTTTGCCATCAGGTCGGTATGCACCGTACCCGGAACCGTGGCCGGATACCATATCTCCGAACGACCCTGCCGGAACTTCCAGCCGTCGGACAGTTCGCGACGGCATACCGAAGCTCCCATATCCATGGCAAATGCCATGGACATCGTTATCGCTATTATTCCTTTAATGTATTTCATGAGAATTTGATTTTAACCGTATCACCCTTTGCAATATCGAAGGGTTTGTAAAAACCTTTTACCTTTACCGAGCAATCCTTGGCCGTTGACTTGATGGAAGCGGTAACGGGACGTCCGTTCTTCCAGTCGATGTCCACAACCAGGCCGTCATGGGCGCAAAGGCCCTTGACGCTGCCGTCCTTCCACTGTGTGGGAAGTGCGGGAAGGAATTCCAGCGCACCGTCGTAGCATTGCAACAGCATCTCGCACATTCCGGCCACGCCGCCTTCGGTTGCGTCGAAGCTGAATATATCTTCCTCGGCCATAGCCACTCCGGCCGGCGATACGGTCATCAGGTTCTCGCGCATGAAACGGTGGAACAGGTTCTGCAGCCAGCCGTGTGCTCCCTCTCCGTCCTTGAGACGCGCGTAGAAGCAAAGCATATTGGCGGTGCTCCACTCAGTATCCTCCCAAGCCGGGTCACTGGTCTGGCTTTCAAGAGACTTGCGGCAGGAGGCCATCAGCTCCGGCTGACGTGTGTAGGACACCTGATCCAGCGGGAACAGTGCGAGTACGTGCGAGCTGTGACGGTGAGAGGGATCACTGCGGCGTACATCGCCGGGCCATTCCTTAAGCAGGCCGTCCTTCCCGACCTCCAGAGGGGGTAGTTTCTTTATGTCCTTGCGGAGTTTTGCGGTGAATTCGTCGTTGATGCCGAGAATCTCCGCACTCTGAATGCAGGCGTCATAAATGTCATATACCATCACCCTGTCAATAGTGGGCATCATCGAAAGGCTATAGTGCTTGCCGTTGTATTGGTATCCGTTTTCGGGCGAGATACTCGGACCGGTCATCAGATGTCCTGTCGTGGGATCTTCGGCCATATAGTCGTTGAAGAAAAGTGCTGCGTCGCGAAGTATCGGATAGGCCGTGTTGCGCAGATACTCCTTGTCGGCTGTATATTTATAATGACTCCAGAGATGGGTGGCGAGCCATGCGCCGCCCGTTACGTTCATACCCCAGCTTACTCCCCATCCGGGTGCGGTGTATCCCCATGCGTTGCATACGGTATGTGCCACCCATCCGCGGCTTCCATACATCTTGGTTGCCGTGTCGCGGCCATGATCGGCAAGCAGGCCGAGATAATCGAACAGAGGTTCATTGCACTCCGCCAGGTTGGCGCGGTTGGCCGACCAATAGTTCTGCTGGATATTCTCGTCAAGGTGATAGTCGCACGTCCAGGGCATGTTGCAGGCGCGGTTGTCGTTCCATATACCCTGAAGATTGGCACACAATGGCATGGAAGTCTTGCGCGACGACGAAATAAGCATATAGCGTCCGTATTGGAAGAATAGTGCATCGAAGCCGTTATCGGACTTTCCTGACGCTATTGCCTTTAAACGTTCGTCGGTGGGCATGGCGTCTCCCCTGTCGTCTCCAAGTTTAATGGACATCCTGTCAAACAGCCTCTTATAGTCGGCCACATGCGATTTACGCATCTCGTCATAACCCTTGGCAGTAGCCTTGTCTATGGTCATGTCGCATGTGCGCTTGTATCCCTGACCGGCATAATCGGTGCGGAGATCGAAAATGATATCGAATGAATCGGCATTCCTCACCCGCATCTTGTCGCCAAGCCCTTCGACGCTGCCGCCATTGGCCAGAACTCGCATCTTTCCGTAGAATTTCACACCGCCGGGTCCGTGCAGCGGGAATGATACCTTACCTTGCAGTGTCATGTCATTGCCCGAAATCTTCAGCACAGCGTCACGCAGCAGGTCGAATCCAATTACCGCGTTCAGCGAGTGAGGTTTGTCGGCCGTGAAACGCATGGCCATCACGTCGTCGGGATAGTCGGTGATGTATTCGCGTTTGTATGTCGTGCCTCCTTGTTTATATGTTACCGTTGCGGTCGCATCGTCAAGGTTGAGCTGACGCACATAATTCTCGGTCTTGCCTCCGGCGTTCTGAAACTCGATCGTCATGTCGCCCAGAGGCACATGGCTGCCGAAAGATGTCATTCGGCCATTCAGATATTTTTCGCCAAGAGCGTTCCCTTTCTCCACATCCCCCTCGTAGAAGCACTGACGCATCTCGTCCAAAGCCTCACGGCCGCACAGATCGTTGCTGGTGGGATCGTATTGCCCGGACCAGAGGCTGATTTCATTCAGAGCTATCCGCTCCTTGGAATCACCGCCATACACCATCGCACCGATGCGGCCGTTTCCGAGCGGAATGGCCTTCATCCAGTCGTCGGCGGCTGTTTTGTACCATAATCGATTTGCAGCATCGGCACCACCCGATGCCGTCAATCCTGCTGCCACAATCGCTAACGCGATTTTCTTCAGAGATCTTTTCATAATACAGATTTGTTCGGTAGTTGTCCGTTTTAGACCTGATGAGTTGTCCGAATTGGTCAATCTTAAGGTCTGCGCAAAATTATATTCCTTTATAATGAGTGCTAAGAATATTCACTTCAAAAATAAGTACGTTTGGACCCGACACACGCTTTTGACGCATTTGTTGCAGCAATTGGTGCAATTGTTCAGGACTCCAGACGCAAATGTTCGGAAAAATATTCGTTACTTTGCAGTGTAACCTTAAATACTGTAGAACGGGGATGTGCCTGACGCAAATATTCGTCAGACACATCCCGGACAATTTGTTTCATAACACGTCATGAAATTAAACGGAATCATTCTGACAGGCGTCACGCTTATGGCATTGACGCCGGCACATTCGGCATTGACATTGCCGAATTACATCAGCGACAACATGATTGTGCAACAGAACTGCACATTCACATTCAAAGGCCATTCCACTCCAGGCTCCAAAGTCAGCATACGTACCGGATGGGAATCCAAATGCCATGACACAAAAGCTGACGCAAACGGCAGTTTTTCGATAACGCTTCCCACTCCACCTGCCGGCGGCCCCTACTCCATTACAATCAGCGACGGAAAGGAATCAAAAACCTTCGAGAACGTACTGTCAGGCGAAGTATGGATTTGCTCGGGACAGTCCAATATGGAATTCCCGGTGCAGGGCTGGACTACCGTGATGGATTACGACCGCGAGGTGGCTACGGCGCATCATCCGGACATACGTCTGCTGCAGGTAAAGAAGACTACCGCATTCCGGCCTCAGGACGATATAACCGTTAACGGAGGTGGCTGGCAGATATGTTCGTCGGCAAGCATGGCAGATTTTTCGGCTATCGCATATTTCTATGCCCGCGAGCTATCACAACAGCTGCATGTTCCCGTCGGAGTGATAGACGCCACCTGGGGCGGTACTCCCGCCGAAGCCTGGACATCGGCCGAAGCATTACAATCAGTTCCCGGATTCGAACATGAATTGGCCGATATGAAATCAGCAGGCTTTAACGCTGACGCTATTAATAAGGTGTATCAGTCGCGCATAGATGACTGGATGGCATTGGCCGGCGCTAATGATTCGTCACAGGATCAAAAATACCTCAAGGCTGAAAAGGGATGGAATACCATCAACGTTCCCGGCTATTGGGAAAAGTCGGAACTCCCGGATATGGACGGCATAGTATGGTTGCGCAAGAATGTAGACATTCCTGCTGATTGGGCGGCCAAAGACCTGACCGTCAACTTTGCTGCCATTGATGACGAGGATGTGACATTCTTCAACGGAGCGGAAGTCGGCAAAGGCTCCGGTTACAATACACCGCGTTCATACACAATTCCGGGCAAACTGGTCAAAGCGGGCAAAAATATGATTGCCATTAAAGTGAGCGATTTCGGCGGTGAAGGCGGCATAGCACCCGGCACTACTGAAATACGTTGCGGAAATGCCTCGATGCCATTGGACGGCGAATGGCAATATCTGGTTCAGTCCGATTTCTCGAAACTGCCTCCCAAACCTATAGACCCGAACTCGTCAAGTTATCCCTCCGTATTATATAATGCCATGCTTCATCCGTTGGCCGACATGCCCGTCAAGGGCGTGCTCTGGTATCAAGGCTGTGCTAATGTAGGCCGTGCCGGTCAATACGAGCCTCTGTTCAAGACCCTTATCAACGACTGGCGCAAGCTGTGGAGTCCTGACATGCCTTTCTACTTCGTGCAGCTTGCCGGTTATCTGCAGCCACGACCCGTTCAGCCCGATTCGGAATGGGCTGCATTGCGTCATGCCCAGGCCAAGGCGCTTGAACTGGACAATACAGCTATGGCCGTAGCCATTGACCTCGGCAATCCCGCAGACATACATCCCAAGGACAAGCAGGATGTGGCACACCGTCTTGCGCTGATAGCCCTGAACCGCGATTATGGCAAAGACTGTGTCTATAAGGCTCCTGAGTGTGTGTCTGTAACGTCCCAAGGCAAGGATCTGATTCTGAAATTTGACGCACCGGTTCAGCCCACATCATCTGCCGTGACCGGATTTATAATTGCCGGCAAGGATGGCAAGTTTACCACGGCTACCCCGACCGTAGTGGACAATCGGACCATCCGTCTCAGTTCCGGTATTGTTGATAAGCCGGTTTATGTAAGGTATAACTGGGCGGATTATCCTATTGGCAATTTGTATGGAACAACTGGACTTCCGGTGGCTCCTTTCGCCAACGACCGCTAACATAGACAATTGCTCTTGGTATGAAACAGAAATTATTGACATTAATTGTCGCGGCTATGGCTGTGTTCCCTGCTTTGGCGACATACAACATCGCGCCATTGGCCAAGGCATCGGCCTCATCGTGCGCTCAAGGCAGCTCTGCTTCAGCTGTAAACGATGGAGTCGCCCGTATCGAAGGGCGGGGCGAATGGGTATCGGATGTAAAGCAGATGTTCTGGGGCGAGATTGATTTCCCCTGGGTTCGTCTGGACTGGGACAATCCGGTGAAGATAGACAAAGTCCTGATATACGACCGGATGTGTCCTGAATCGCATGCTGCCGGCGTGGCATTGCATTTCAGCGACGGCAGTACGATTGATGTTGGCGAGATACCCGAAAACGGCGCTCCGAAGGAAGTATTGCTTAATGGTATTGAGACATCGTATATCAAGGCTGAGGTTATCGATGGGACCGGCGACAATATTGGTCTGTCTGAAATAGAAGTTTATCCGTCTGTTGATGATAATACCGACCCTGTAGCTATGGTAAATCCGTTCGTCGAGACCACCAGGGGACGATATTTCTTTTTCATTTCCGGATGCCAGCCATTCGGTATGATAGGAGCTGCCCCACTCACCAGAAACAAGAACCAGGGTGGCGGCGGTTATAACTATAATGACAGCCACATACTCGGATTCCCTCAGATTCATGCCTGGATGCTGTCGGGTCTGACGTTCATGCCTGCCGATGCACACGTAAATGTATCCCATGGCGAGCAGTCATGGAAATCGAGGTTCAGTCATGCCGGAGAGGTGGCATACCCCTCTTATCATCGCGTATATCTCGAGGATTACGGCGTATGGGTGGAACAGACAGCCACACAGCGCACGTCTGCCTATAGACTTAGATATAGCCGCGATAAGGAAGCCGCGCTGCTTTTCAACCTTGGCGGCCACGTAGCCACTTCCACAATGGTAAACGCCGATGTAAAGACCGTGTCCCCTACCCGACTGGAAGGATCATTCCAGACTGTCGGGCGTCTATGGGGCGGTCCGGACTCTGTCAAGGTGTTTTTCGTAGTGGAATTCGACCGTCCATTTAAACGTCTCGACTCCTGGAATCCGGATGGAATTCACAAGAATGTCAATTCGCTACGCACTGATTATCCATCTATAGCGCGCAATGAAGGCATGAGCTATCATGACGCTCCTTCGGCAGGCTTGCTCGCTCTGTTCGACGTCAAGGCGGGCGAGCCTTTAGGCGTCAAGATGGCGATATCATACACATCTGTGGATAATGCCGTTGCAAATCTGAATGCAGAATCGGCAGACAAGGATTTTGACACTATCTGCAATGAATCACGCGACGAGTGGAACGACTGGCTGTCACGGATTTCGGTAAAAGGTGGCAGCGACAGGCAGAGGATTAAGTTCTATACCGATCTTTGGCACACTCTTTTGGGGCGTCACAAGATTAATGACGCTGACGGCAGCTACCCTGACCGCACGACAGGTGGAACCGTCACAGGCAAGAATGTTATCAATCCCGATTTCAGGATTAAGCGAGTTCCGCTCGATAGACATGGCAAACCTCTGTTCAATATGTATAACTCCGATGCCTTGTGGCTGACGCAATGGAATCAGAACACATTATGGGGTCTGGCATGGCCTGAGATGCTTGACGAATTCAGTGCCTCCATGCTGGAATATGCAAAGAACGGAGGACTCATACCCAGAGGCCCCTGTGGAGGCGGCTATTCGTTCATTATGAGCGGTTGTCCGGCCACATCATTAATCACCAGCGCCTATCAGCGTGATCTGACCCGTAAGTGGAATCCGAGGAAAGCGTATCCCGTTTTGAAACGTAATCACGAACGCGGAGGAATGTTGGGCCATGATTCGGAACATGAGTTTGACTTTTATCTCAACAACGGTTATGCTCCCGGACGCGCGGGCCTGACGGTGCAATGGGTGTTCGAGGACTGGGCATTGAGCCGCATGGCTGAACGTATGGGCAGGCATAAGGATGCCGAAGCTCTGATGGCCCGCTCTAAAGGATGGCGCGAGTGTATTCATCCCGAACTGCATCTGCTGCTACCCCGTCAGGAAGACGGCAGCTGGCTCCACACCGATCCATTGAGCAACTGGGGATACGAGGAGGCCAACGCATGGCAGACCACTTTCGGCCTCTCCAACGATCTGGATGGTCTTGCACTGGAAATGGGAGGTTATGACCGTGCCTGCGACATGCTGCAGTATGCGTTCGAGAACAGTGTTGCCCAAAACTTTACCGGCAGTTACGGCAATGGCTATGTCAGTTATGCGAATCAGCCCGGACTGTCTACCGCCCATGTATTCTCGCATTGGGGCAAACCCTGGCTGACACAGTATTGGACTCGCCAGGTGCTGGAACGCGCCTATGGCTCTGTGTCCCCATCCCGTGGATACGGTGAACATGATGAGGATCAGGGACAGATGAGCGCGGTCAGTGCGTTGATGGCTTTGGGATTGTTTTCCGTCAACGGCGGTTCCGACATAAACCCCTGTTATGAAATCACCGCACCCGTGTTCGATGAAATCACGATTAAGCTGGATTCCCGCTATTACCCCGGCAAGGAATTCAAGATTACGACAAAACATCAAAATGCCGCTGACAGCAACTCCGTAGTCGATACCGGTAAAGATTGCTATATTCAGAGTGCTGTGCTGAACGGGCGTAAACACGACACCTTCCGTCTGCCACATTCCACATTTGCCGGCGGAGGAGAACTACAGATTCTGTTAGGTCCGGAACCCAACAGGACATGGGGAACTTCTGAATCAGAATAAGATTCAGAATAAGACTCGGAGTATTTCATGACGGGCGATAAGACTTCGGTTTTATCGCCCGTCACTGTCCTGCTCTATCATCTGCTTGGAGGCGGTGATGTAGATTTCCACCCGGCGGTTCTGTGCCCGACCGGCGGCGGTGGCATTGGACGTGACTGGATCATTCCATCCACGGCCTATGGCTTTAAGACGCGAGGCAGCTATACCATGTTGTTCCAGATAATTAACCACAGTTTCGGCACGCTCCTTGGACAATCGGTCGTTCACGGCTTCGGAACCCGTGTTGTCGGTGTAGCCTACGACGGTAACGTCTGTATCCGGGAATTGATCAAGATTATAGGCCACCTTGCTCAGTACAGCCTGTGCTTCAGGAGACAGCGTCGACTTACCTGTGGCGAAAAGCACCGAGTTACCCATCACCAATTTCAGAGCGTCCAGGTTGTTGCTGTCCTTTACGCGCTCCACTTTTAGCTGATCTATCTGTTTCTGCAGTGAATCCTCACGCGCATTTGCGTTATCGGCACGTGCGTTCAGCTGGTCAAGCTGTTGCTGCAGCGCCTTCTGCTGACGGTCCATGCTGTTGCCCACCAATGCACCGGTACCCGCACCGATGGCCGAACCGACCAGAGCGCCAATCCATGTGCCTCGGCCTCCGCCGATAATGGCACCCACGCCGGTGCCAACTGCTGCCCCTATGGCGCCGCCGGCCGTGGCGCCCTGACCGCTCTGGCTCATGCTATCCCATGTATTCTTTATAGAACTGCATCCCGAACCGCCTACTATCATACAGGCAGCCAGTACCGTGACAAGACCGTTTCTTACCATTATTTTCCTTTCCATAATCTATTTGCGTTTGTTCAATAATTTAATTCTTTGAAATTATAACAAACGACATGCCTAAATTCCGCACGACGTCAACAGCATAAATACGAACAAAGACAAAATTAAGTGATTTTTCTGTAGCTTCAGCGAGCCATACATCACGGCTGCAAGTGCCGCGAACAGTATAAGACTGCCCAACAGCAATGCATACGTAGATAGTGTCAGCATTATGTAGCAGCTGCCATACATACCCGTCAGTATCAGGCCAATAATGATGGCCACCTTGCGCGATCCCAGCATTTTCCACATATACCCCGTTATCAACAGCACCGTCATGGCCGCGGCTATCAGATACGCTATGCCAAACGATACATGCTCGGACATTGACAGCAGAAGTGAGTAGAAGATTATAAGAGCCGCTCCAATCAGGAAGTAGTTGAGCAACGGTATATTGCGCTTCGTAATCATTTCGGTGAACAGCACGCTTAGATACGTCAGCAGTATGATGATGAACGCATACTTCAGCGCACGGGCCACCTTCTGGTATCGATCCACACCAACCAGGAATTTTGTGCCCACATATCCGTCTCCGTTCTCGTATGTCTGGCCGATTCTGTCGTCTTCACTTGCCCAACTGGCCCTGAAATTTCGGTCTCGGATAATACGTTCATCTGGCAGACTGCTGCCGTCGAACGACGGATTGCGCGCCTGACCGTCGATGATGATATTCGAGTTCTCGCCTATCTGCTTCACGAACAGCGAGCCGGACCCATGAATGTCGAAATTGATTGCAAAGTCTATGGTCTCAGGTATATCTCGGGTATCAACCCGCGCCATGATGTAGTCCTCTTGTCTCTTCCATTCAACGGACTGGTTTCCGAACTTCAACGGCGAGAGTTTTGCAATCTGCCTTGACTTCAGCGACACTAAGATATATGCAGAGTCTCCGAGGGTCATCAGGCTGTCGCGGCTGAAAGTCCCAGACATCGAGACATCGGCGTTGAACACCTCGGCCTCATATATGTTGCGGTGCAGCGATTTGGTGACGACCTTCGCGTTGCAGTTCAAGGTCAGCGGGCTGCTCGATCTGGAACTGTCCTGGTGTTCGCGTGCTATGGGACCCTGGATATATACGGGCCCACCCCATTCGCCTGCTATCTGTTCGGCAACATTGTCGCTTCGCTCATTACGCGAATAGACCAACGACCATATTATCATGGCCCCGATCATCAGTACGACGCACTGCAAGCCGAGCATAACTATTTTTGTCCCGTACGACTTCTTGCGCCGTATCTGATAAGGGATTGGAGGAGGAGTCGGTATATTGATCATTTTATTGTCAGTTCGTCGTTCACCACTTTCAATTTAAGCGTAAAGTACATGGCCAGGGCTATGAGCAGGAACAATACGATGCTGCCTGTCAGCAGAGCCATCGAGCCGAGTTTGATCAGTATGAACATCAGGCCATATTCCAGCACGAGTATACCTGCCGTCATGCCCACGGCCTTCACGTTATGAGTAATACCCTTGACGAACAGGGTGATGAGGCCTATGGTCATCACACACACTATCGCATACGAGCCTCCGAACGGCATCTTCTCCGACATGGCCAGCAACAGCAGATAGAACAACGTAAGCGCCAGGGCAATCAAGGCATATGCAAATGCACATGCTCAAGATTGAGCGTATCCACCATAACACCCTTGTTGTCAAAAATCTGTAAGTACGTGTAGCGTCCCGCAACATCAGGATCAGAAACATAACGATACGACTGGAATATCATACAGTGCTCCAGTGCTGTGCAGCCAACATATCCAAAGTTAGCCGGCACATACCATGCCTTACGGCTCGGCACGTCGATAAAATATGAAAACTCATTACGCATGTCCGGACAACCCTCTACAATCAGCTGAAGCGGATCGTTATTGTAGATAGTAACCATATCCGTCACGTATATCGAGTCAATCGAAATAGGACAGAAATTATTACCATCTGCCATATACCATGCATGCCAGTCGGGTCGCACTGTCTGATAGAGTTTCGTTTTCTTATCAGTTTTCTTATTCTTGATCCATATAGCCACCTCCGGTATATCCAAGTCATCCTTGGCAGAATCGACCACCTGACATAACACAGCCACACTGTCGTTTTCAGCCATAACAACCATATCCGTTGTCGCCTGCTTATATTGCTGCTGACAGCCGCTCAACATCGCAGCCATCACCCCAACCCACATCATTATCTTCTTCATCTCCATATGTGTTATATATTTATTTCAGTTATTTTATAGCATTATGTTTTGCTTAGTAGTGCGGGCTGTCCCAAGCCGCACACAAAAACGCTAAAAGCCTTATGAATAATAGCGCGGTCTCTCCGCAGCTTCGCTCAGCCAATGACGAAAGCCCTTATGAATATCCATTACAGATTGCGTATTGGGCATACCGCATTACATAGTGAATTATGATATTTCTGCGATATTATCGTAACACTGTCCAGCCGATACACTTCCTTCGCTTTTGCGATTGAGTTGAGAGTCCTTGTACCCTCATAATCAGGGATTATCCTGTCTGCTGGCACACCGCATGCAACCAATGAATCGCGTATCGCCCTTGGTTCATCACAGCCATTCTTCTGAGTCTGTGTATAATCGCCGCCGCTTGCGATGATATAATCCACTTTGCCCGCTTTATACAGCTCATTGGCCGACTTGATGCGGTTCTCGAAATAGAAGTTGTGCGCCCCGCCCGGCGTAATCGGCGAAGTGGCCAACAGCAATCCTACTCTATTGTGAGGAATGTCACTCACGCTGTCATACGTCCTCCCGGACGCATTCCAAACAACTGCGTAATAACATCCTGTAATCAAAAGTAAGATAATTATAGCAGCACTGGTCATTAACCATAAAAGAGTGTTCTTACGTTTTTTCATTGATAATTTGTTGTACTAAAGAAGTAATCTTGCTATGAACTCATTTAAACTTTTGTGATTTGTGAATTTTTTTAAGGAAAACCACAGCG
>ERZ1026968.75-NODE-75-length-60933-cov-7.267486_pt1 | contig 60933 bp, 51 predicted proteins | sample MGYA00519295_ERZ1026968 | MGnify/ENA primary metagenome ERZ1026968 (study PRJEB26926, sample SAMN06164480) | human gut metagenome | biome: ENVO:00009003; feature: ENVO:2100002; material: ENVO:00002003 | host: Homo sapiens | place: USA | collected 2012 ...
GCGCCGCAAGGTTACATTGCTGATGGTGACGCACGACCGCTGGACCCTGGACCGCGTGTGCAACCGCATCATCGAGATCGAGGGCGAGACCCTATACAGCTACGACGGCAACTACGACTACTACATACAGAAGCGCACCGAGCGTATGGAGAACCGCGAGGCGGAGTTGGGGCGTGTGCGCAACCTGCTGCGCGGCGAGCTGGAATGGATGCGCCGCCAGCCGCAGGCCCGCGGTTCGAAGGCCAAATACCGCATCGACAATTTCTACGACCTGGAGGCCCGCAGTCATTCCGCAGGCCCGGAGAAGGACGTGCGCCTGGATGTAAAGGCCGGCTACATCGGCTCCAAGATATTCGAGGCCAAGAACGTATGCAAGGCTTTCGGCGCCAAAGTGATACTGCGGGACTGGAGCTATACCTTCGCCCGCTACGAGAAGGTGGGCGTCGTCGGTCCTAACGGCGTGGGCAAGTCCACGTTCATCAAGATACTGCTGAACCGCCTGCAGCCCGACTCGGGCAGCATCGACACGGGCCAGACCGTGAAATGGGGCTATTACAGCCAGGAGGGAATCACCGGCTTCGACGAGAACGCCAAGGTGATAGACGCCGTGCGCACCATCACCGACCGTGTGCGCATCGACGACAAGACCACGCTGACGGCCCAGCAGTTTCTGACCCGCTTCCTGTTCACGCCCAAGGACCAGCAGAAATTCATCCACAAGCTCAGCGGCGGCGAGCGGCGGCGCCTGTACTTAGCTACCGTGCTGATGCAGGAGCCCAACTTCTTAGTGCTGGACGAGCCGACAAACGACCTGGACATCATGACGCTGGCCGTGTTGGAAGATTACTTGGCCAACTTCAAGGGATGCGTCATCGTGGTGAGCCACGACCGCTATTTTCTGGACCGTGTGGCCCAGCATCTGTTCGTGTTCAAGGGCGACGGCGAGATCAAGGACTTTCCCGGCGACTATTCCACCTACCGCCATTGCGTGGCGCAGGAACGCGCCGCCAAGCGCAGCGAGGCCGCAGCCGCCGACCCCGCAAAGAAGGCTCAGAAGCAGAACCGCCCCCGCACCGAGCAGAAACGCAAGATGTCGTTCAAGGAGCGGCGCGAATACGAGCAGTTGCAGACACGCCTGGAACAGCTGGGCGCCGAGCGCGCAGAATTAGAGGCGTCCATGAACTCCGGTACGCTGACACACGAGGAGCTGTCCGCAGCCGGTGTCCGCATCCAGCAGATCATCGACGAAACGGACAGCTCCGAATTCCGCCTCCTCGAACTGATGGAACTCGAGGATTAAATGTGCCGGCACAGGCAAGATCTCTTTTCCTATAATCTCTCTATGGCACTGTTATTTTGTCACAGTGTCATGGACAGTCTTTAAAAGCTTCTACGAAATGACAGCAACAATGACGAGGAATTTCACTCATTTCCTCCGGTATGTTGCTATCTTGATAAAAAATTTGTCATCTACCAATACATATACTGAAGGCGTATAAGAGTAGAAGGTTGGTTCCTCATATTCGCCTAAATATTTTTTCAGTTTCCTCATCAGATCCTGTTCTTCCTCTGTCAGCGTGGGTTTGGCCTTCAGAGCAAGGTAAGAATCGTAATACATCACCGCTTTCGCCCATATATCATAATCAGTTTCCGGTATTCCCACTACATAATAGTACCAGAATGGGTTCACAAAATCCATTATTCTTGTGCCACCTTTCATGGCATCCTTGAAGTCATAAGCATCTTTCTCAATGGACACACTTTCATTGCCATCCACATCACCATGGCCGATGCCAAATTCCAATTGCAAATTCGGGAACGCCTCGTGCAGAGTTGATTCTATATGAAATTTCCATAAATACTCTCCGTACGAAGCTTCTACCTTCACATGATTTGGTATACTTCGACGGATTTCTGCTTTTAACTGTTCCGTATCATCAGATGACGATGGTGTATTCCCATTCTCATTCTCATTCCATTCTTCATTCTCCCAAGAATTGTCCGGTTCATCAGTTCCGCACGACACGACAGCAAACGCTGTGAATACTAAACAAATGGCAATTATAACTCCATTATATTTCCATGAATACTTCATAAAAATCTTTTTATAAAACAAGCTCAGCGGCGGAGTCCGTGGCAGGGTGTAGCCGCTGAACCGGGGTTACTTAGAAATGAACGCCAAGATTGAATCTGATACCTTTTGTAAAGGAATCCGAGGCCTTGGTTTCGCCCAGGCCTTCGATCTTATAAGAGGGTGAATGGTTCCAGCCAAACATGAAATCAACTCCTAACAGGACATTCCCGAATTTAAAGGTCACTCCCGGGCCTCCGGAGACTCCTCCTCCTATTATCATGTCTTTGACATTCTTCACGGATAATAAAGAGAGATCTCCAGCAACTTCAAAATTAATCATGAAAAACTTAGTCAATGGATATCCATAAATTGGGCCAAAATGAAATGCCTGACCCTCTCCGGAACCTCCGCCCAGTCCATAATTCATATTCCAGCCCAACGTCACACCTAATCCCTTATCCCCGAATAAGCGATACTTTATGCCATAGAACCCGTATTTAAAGGAATCATAGCCTGCATCATACGTAAACGACATCCCGCTGAAGCTTTCAGCACTCTTTTCGTCGGCAACTTCAGTTCTCGCGTCCTGTCTTGAAGCCGTGTTACCCGCGTCAGGATCAGATTTTGCGGTGTCATATACGACAACTTTTTCCGGGTCACTGTCCGGCCGGGCGTTGCCGCCCCCACTTTCTGAAGACCGGGCCTCGGCATTCGCACTTTCAGGGATTGTCAGTACCATTCCCACATAGCAGAAGCTTGCTGCATCGGGATTGGCTTTGATCAGAGCCTGCTCGGTGACGCCATACGTCTTGGCGATAGTCGTCAGCGTCTCGCCCCGCTCCACCACATGTGTCTTTTCTTCAGCATAGCCGGCAAACGCCAGAGCCACAGACACTAAAGATGTGATCAAAAATCTCTTGTTCATTGTTATTGTTTTAGTTAATATGTATACTTTATCTATTCCACGAAGCCAGTCCCGTGCCATGACATACGGGGCAGTCTCCGGCATCGTTACACAATGTACATGTGTATGTCATTCCCCCTTTATGCACAACTTTAGTACCTCCGCAGGCAGAACATTTCTTGTAACCGTGACACGACAGACATAGTTCACCGGCCACCGTGTTAAGTGTGCCCTGTTTCCTTTTCTTATATTCATCAAGGGTCGTGGGATTGGAGCCGCTGTCTCCCGATTCATACGAGCCGCCGCTATATCCGCCGTATTTCGCACTCAGATAATTAGTATATGCCTGCTCGGCATCAAAATCCGAGGCATAAGGATTACTCGCCTTGAAGTTGCTGATGAACGTCTGTTTCTCCATCTGCACCTGCTGCATGGTCTGATTCATCAGCATATTATATGTGGCATTGTAATTCATATTCTGGACTGACACATCCCGAATGGTCTTGGCCATAATCTGATTGGCCACAGTACCTGTACCCATACTTCCCGAAGCTCCGACAGACGGGCGACCATACGACGGAGTGTACAACGAATTGGAATTCCGATTTGACTTCGACATCTCCACGGCCGCGTATGTTGTGGCTCCAGCCACCAACACGCCTCCTATTACTCCGGCGATGATATTATTACGCTTCTTCACCCATGCCTCATGGTTCTTGCGCGCTATGCCGGCCAATTCCGTGCATTTGGATTTCATTTCCTGTGTAGCGTCACGGCTCAAACGGGCAGCATCAAGATCTTCGGCTGCCTGACGCCATTTCCCACGATTGAACTGTGCCAGTCCCCGGTTAAAATAAGCCACTGCCGACGCATCGTCCTTGATTATACTATTGTATATCTTCACTGCTTTGCCATACTCCCCGGCCCGGAATCTACGGGCGGCATTGTCATATTTCATGGCGAGTTGGCCACGCAGTGGCTTTTGCGCCTCATCGTTGTTGTCGGCTGTTTTCCGGTTGGCCTCGGGATTGGACTTAGGAAGTTGCGGTATGTTAAGTGCCATGCCGGCATAACACTCCTTGGCTTCCGGATTCAGCATTTTCAAAAAATCGACCGGCACGTCGTATGTTTTTGCTATCGACTCCAACGACTCTCCACGGTCCACGGTATGGGTTATCAACTTCCCTCCGGCTTTCTCCACATTCCTGACCGCTTCCTCCCTATATAGAATATCCTCCGACACACGACGCACCACATCATCCCCCGAAATGGAATCTTGCGCGCCTGCTTGCCCGCAAGCCAATATACCGGCCAGAACACACAGGATCACCTTACATTTCACAAGGGTATCCGTAAAGGAAAATACTATCATTTTCATTGTGTCTGGATAATGAGGTAGTTCGACATCTTCCAGAAGGCATTCGGATTCTTGATTTTCAATGTGTAGCTTCCGTTGCCGTCCGTAGTGAGGTCGTACGAGGTCTCAGGCATGGCAGTCAGGATTCTCGGTCTTTTGGCATTGAACTGAATCTCCGTGAATTTTCTGATATCCACCCTTGAGAATTTAGTACGGTCCAGCGAAGACTGGGCCACTACCTTACCCTTGCGGATTACGCCCTTGTTCTCAAGTTCCTTTTTCGTCCCTATCGTCATATAGCAATAGTTCAGCATCTGGTCCTGACGCTTCAGGGCCTCCATCTGCGCGGAATTACGACGGTCCAGTTCCGCTATTGTCTTGGTCTGCAGGCCCAGACGGTTGTTAAGTTGGGAAATATCGGCATTCTTTTGCGACAATTCCTGTTTAAGGGCCGCAATCTGACGGTCTTTCTCGGCCAACTGACGTTTATAGTTGTTCACCAGGGCAATCAAGCCCTCGTCCCTCTCCGAGCCGTCGTCACTCTGGGCCATCAGATTCTTCTCGTACTTGTCCAGTTCCTGTTTCTGACGCTCTATGACTTGCGTCAGACGGTTTATGTTGGCGAAAATCGCCTCCTTTACATTGGGGCCTTCGGTCACGCCTGTTACAAATATTCCGGCCTCGCCTTGCGCTATAGTGTCAAGTCCAAGGTTTATGGTTTTTATCAGAGTATCCAGATTCTCAAGCCTTCTGGCCTGTTTGTCGGCAGCCACCTTGAGTGAGTCGCGTTCCTCCACGATTTTGGCTATCTCCGAACCGGAATGTACACATCCCGCCGGCAGCATCAGCATACATGCTATGCCTGCCAGTATATATATCTTGACGCGCATCGTATTCATTGTTATTCCTGTGTATCAATAAGAATTGGTCAAAAATCCTTTATTTCGCCATCTTGGCCTGAATCATCAACTGCGTGTTGGCCTTGGGCCGGTATTGGTCGCTGAGTGCGCCTCCGAGTTCATTCCATTCCTTGATATCGTCGACCGTGACATCATACCGTTCGGCGATGTTGGCGAGCGTTTCCCCTTTCTTAACTGTATGGAACACGACTTTCAGTTCCGGTTTCGGTTCCGGTTCAGGCTTTGATTCGGCTTCCTCTTGCTTCTGTGCCACTGCCAAAGGACTGTTGAATATGTCCTTGGAATCGTCGGCATATTTGATCATGAATATCTGACTGGCCAGCAGATGCTGGTCCTCGAATGTCTTTTTCTCCTTCTTATACGATACGACCCCATTGGCACCCAATGTTATATTCCAGGCCGGAATCTCGCCGCCTTCCAGCAGATAAATGATATTGGCATCCTTCGGGATGTCTGACGACGGCTTGATGATACGTTTGCCGTCCACTATGAATGTCGTGCCTCGTTTGCCCCCCTTTATCATATACACTTCGTTCAAAGGGTAGGTCTCGGTCATGGTGTGTTTCTTCAGCCCCGAGCGTCTTGAAATAGCAATCTGGATACTCTCGTCGCTGACTGAGTTAAGTTTACACTCAATTTCCTCACCATTGGCAAGAATAACAAAATCCTGTGCATCAGATTCAAAAGACGTAAGACCGACGAGTGCCAGTGCGGCACCTAAAACAAATCTCTTAATAATGGCAAATGTCATTAGTCTGTAAAAATGTCATCGCCATTCCCAAGATGACATTTATTAACCAACAAAAAAATAGCGCGGAATGGTGTTCTGATTTATCTTATTGGGGTATAGCCAAATACCGACAGAAAAACAGACAGTCCACTCCCACGCATCGCCGCATGTCACTCCCCTTGCCGTGGAGCGAGTATACGATAAGCGGAGCGTTATTGACTGCTTTGATCCCTCTCTGTTTGAAAATTGGCGATTTCCGTTAAAGGATAAAGCTTGAAACGCTACTTTATAAAAATATGTACGCATACCGAAAGCGTCGCCTTCGATAAGCGCTACAAAATTAATTCTTTTTTTCTATTATTCAAAAATATTCACATTTATTTTGCACCTGCTATCAAGAAGCCCATATAAAAAGTCGAACCCTGGTAGGGATTCGACTTTTGTGTTAATGTAATGGAATTATTACTTTCTCGCCCGATGACGGCGCGGGAAGAAGTGATTCTTCTTGTTTTTAGACGGAAGAATCTGATCAAACACTTCGCTGCGTGTTCCTATCTGGTCATACACATAATTCAGTGTCTGGCCATCCAGAACTTCCTTGCTGATCAAGCCATCACTGTTCGTGTAAATCTTGATGGAGTGGTTGTCTTTACTATTTCCCTCCTCGGCCTCTATGTTAACGGGGAAGTTGACAGGACCGACACCATACGCACCTATATGTCCCAGTTCAATATAGATAAGACCGTCAAGAGCATTGAGCAACATCCCTTCGGTCCATTGCTTGTACACGTTCTCTTGATTGGTGTTGTATGAAATTTCGTAACTGTCTTCGTCAACTTCGCGTTCACCGTTTTCGGTATAATCCTCAAAGCTATTGACGTGAACAAGATTGCCGTCCTCCCATGTCAGGTTGTGTATCATTTCACCCTCAAACTCGAATTCCTGACCATTCTCAAAGCCAGAACTCTCGGAATGGCAGACGGATTTGACCAGATGTCCCGATTTATCGTACGTCAAGATAAATTTTTCATTCCCTTTGTATGCACCTTCGGAATCCACATAGTCCCACGAACTTGACATTTCAGTTATGTACCCTTTCCCATTGGTCTTAAAATTAATTGTAGAACCATCAGGATCATCGGAATCTCTGGTGAAAATTTCACCTTTATCCCAATCTATGGTGAAACTATAATCCGAAGTCCTTATCGCTATGCAGCGACCTTCGCTGTCATAGGAATATCTGTCACTGCCTACACGGGTCAGGCGCATGCCTGTCTCTTTTTCGATATCGTCCTGTCCAGGAGGAGTGACGTCCTTGTCGTCTCCACCGCAGGATGCGATAGGCATCACGGACATAGCAATTAATGCGAGTCCAACTAATTTGATTGTTTTCTTCATAGTTATTGTTATTTTATACTTTATAATCTGTCCATATACCCCTCTTTGGCGTCGGAGGATGTGCGTTTGTACCCGATTCTCTACACTATATCAATCGGATTCCGGGAATGCATTATATGAGACTTTGCGGAGATATATCTCATGACTGTCATCCCCAAGCACAAGTTCGGCATCCGTCAGCTTCAAGATTGTATGCTTGCTGCAACAAATAGATTGTGCCAGTCCGGCGGGATTTGAGTTGTCGTCAATCCATAGATTGTCTCTCATATTTTGTGAATCATTAGACACAGACCAATTCAGGGATGTGGATTGAATCCCTTTGATCAGCATTTTATATGAATGGCTACCGTATGAATCAACAAGGAATGTCCAATATACATCGCGATTGTCAACTTCATCCGTATGTGCCTGGTGCACTACTTGCTTATAGTAATGCCACGTTGTGCCTTGCAGCTTTCTTACCGTAGGGCTTGTCTGGGATGGCACCTCGTTACTTCCGCTCTTACATCCCGATACGAGAACAGTTAGGATAACTGCCAGAATTGCAGTTAGAAGATGGCGTTGTCTTGACATTATGTTTAGGTTGTCGCATCCGTTCCCGATGAGACGTTAGGGTAAAAAAAGAAGACGTGGAACGATGTTCGTGTTTATCTTAACGGAGGCATCGCCAAACGCCTTACAGAGAAATAAACAGTCCACTCCCACGCCTAATCGAATATCGATACCCCTTGTCGGGGAGTGGATATACGACAAGCACGAGCGTCTTTGACTGCCCGGTCCTTCTCTGTTTGAAAATTGGCGATTTCCGTTAAAGGACAAAGCATGAAACGCTTCTATGTATGAAGCTGTCTAAAACAACTTACCTAAAATATCTTACATAAGAATTATTTTAGACAACCTCAATGCGGATCCTTTCCGCACGTCTGCAAATTTACGAATAATTCCCGATACCGCAAAAATAATCTTAATAACCTTTATAATATCTTAAAAGTCATTTACCGAGAAATATCATTGGGCTTTGGTGAAATTGAAGCCCAGTTCTATCTTTGTGGTCTGGTCCAGCAAAGTGGGCAGCGCGTCGTAGAGGGCCATGATGGCCGTGGCATACTGGCTAAGGGACGTGTTGTGCTGCACTAAGTCTGCAACGATGCCTCGCATGGCCGGATTGGATAGGACCGGCACTATCACCTGCTTCAACAGCGGCAGGAGCACCTCGCTGCTTAGATACAACTGCATACCGTCGCCCTGACGCACGCATGCCATCGGCAGGCCCTCGGCCAGCATCGGCGACATATTCTTCACGATACCTTCCAGCAACTGAAGCAGGGTGCCTTCTTCGGCACGGCTCGCCTTGCCGAACGGATTGTCGGGAATATTCGGGTCGCGGTTGGTGTTGTTCAGCAGTACAAGGCTCAGTATATCGGTGGGATTGGCGTACAGCCTGATGGCATTGTCGCTCAGAGGCACGTACGTGAACGTGCATCGGGGCGCGGTGATGAACTGCGACGCCCCGTTGGCTGTCTGCAGATATGTGACGGGCATACAGCCGTCGCCGGCCATCCCTACGGTGCGCAGACCGTTGGCTATGACCTGTGTCAGCGACATCTCGGCAGTGCCGTTATAGACAGGTATGAACGGAGTATTTACAAGAATCCGCAGCACATCCTGAATGCCATATTGAGTGCCAGGCAACTGGATGGGCAGCTTCGTCTCCCACACGATATGGAACGGCTGGCTGTCGGCCATAGGGTTAGTCGGAGCGGCCACAGGTTTCCACGCACCTCCGGCAAATGTCTGGTTCTTAAGGCGGACATCCTCAAACTCGCCCTCGAACTTGTTGTTGTCGAAGTCGCCCTCCAGGCGATAGGTCACGAAGTCGGTCTCGCCCGTGTAATCGAAATCCCACTCGTTGCCGTCGCGGGTCACGGGCACCGTGATGTCCAGCTTCGGAGTACCGGGCAGCACGCCGGGACCGTCCAGCTCGGGCAAGTCCTTGAACGCGGCGTTGAGCGTACCGAGATTCACCTTGGAATAGAACGACATGTTGACTTTGCGGCCCGAAGCGGGCGACACGTCTACCGATTTGCCGGCCAGTCCGGAGTCGTTGTATTCCAGGTCCAGCACGTTGAGGCCGGTGTACGTACGGGACTGAATCTGATCCAGATCCACGTCCTTATTGTTGTCGTCCTTATCGCAGGCGACAAACAAAACGGGGCTCAGCAAGAGCCCCAGTAAGTGTAGTCTTTTCATAACTTTCAATTCATACAGTGGAGCCTATCAATCCGGCCCATGCGGATGAGCCGTTCAGCCGAGGTAGTCCACGCATGCACGGCAATCGATATTGCCACGGATAATGTCCACGCACGCCACGTGGGCGGGGTGTGCGCTGTAAGCGGCGATATCCTCAAGCGAGTCTGCCTCGGCTGTAAGAATAACGTCAAAAGTCTCCGCAGGGTTGACGTTCAGCCCCGTTTCCATCGATTTTAACTCCGGAATCATCTCCGGCAGCTTCATCAGCGCCTCGGCGAACTTAGCCGCCAGCTCCTTTCGCTCCGCGTCCGTGCCTTTCAGCCGGAACATAACCGTATGCTTCATGTCAATCAGCAATTATAAATTATATGTCCGATTCAAGATCATTTACCATGGCCTTAATCAGTTCCACATCTACCGTTGAGTAATCAGACTTGTCGTAAATTTCCAACAGGAAAACTTCTCCGGCATCTTCGGCAACAATAACATTATAAGTTATTACCCTTGCACCGCCGGACTTACCTCTTCCTTTAGAAGCAATCGCCATTCTTATCTTGCGAATCCCGGGACTCAGCTCATCTCCTTGTAATGGGTTTGACTCCAAGGAATCTATCAATGAACCGAGGTCAGATTTCAAAGATCTATGCCGCTTGCTGAGAGCCTTGGCCGACCTCTCAAACCGTGGAGTGGTATGTATCTTAAAGCTCATTCAGGAAATCTTTTGCTGATTTTGCCTTAAGCTTCCCTTCCCTAATCATTTTCACCTCCCTTAAACCTTCGCATATACGAGTAGTTAGCGTATCTTCTTCCGTCACTGGCATTATCTTAAACATACCTATACGGGAAGACAACAATACTGATTCTCCTTTTTTGGCTTTTGTCAATACAGCTGTCTGATTCGCCCTAAATTCTCTTGCACTAATTATTTCCATAATCTATCTTATTTTTACGTACAAAGATAACAAATGGAAACCAATTTGGTACACGCATTAACATTATTTAATACTCAATACTGTTCAATGCGTAACGAAAGCTTTAGTTTGGTTATTTAATTATAGAGGCGTTCGCGGGCAGCGGCTACCTTCTCGTCCTCCACGTAGTCGTCGTAGTCCATCATCTTGTCGATGATGCCGTGAGGCGTCAGCTCGATGATGCGGTTGCAGACGGTCTGGATGAACTCGTGGTCGTGGCTGGCCATCAGGATGACGCCCTTGAAGTTCTGCAGCGTGTTGTTGAACGCCTGAATCGACTCCAGGTCCAGATGGTTGGTGGGCGAATCAAGCACTAAGGTGTTGGCGTCCGTCAGCATCATGCGCGCTATCATGCAGCGTATCTTCTCGCCTCCGGACAGCACCGACGCCTTCTTCAGCACCTCCTCGCCGCTGAACAGCATCTTGCCGAGGAAGCCTTTCAGATATATCTCCGAGCTGTCGGACGAATACTGACAGAGCCAGTCCACTAAGTTCAGGTCGGTCTGGAAGAAGGCGGAGTTGTCGAGCGGCAGGTATGCGCTCGTGATGGTCTGGCCCCACTCGTATGAGCCGGCATCGGCCTGACGCTTGCCGTTGATTATCTCGAACAGGGCGGTCATGGCACGCGGGTCGCGGCTCAGGAACGCCACCTTGTCGCCCTTCTCTATCTGGAAGTTTACATCGTCGAACAGCACCTCGCCGTCCACGCTGGCTTTCAGGCCCTTCACCTCCAATATCTTGTTGCCCACCTCGCGGCAGGGCGTGAAGATGATGCCGGGGTAGCGGCGCGACGACGGCTGTATCTCCTCCACGTTCAGCTTCTCCAGCATCTTCTTGCGACTGGTGGTCTGCTTTGACTTGGCCACGTTGGCGCTGAATCGGCGTATGAACTCCAATAGTTCCTTACGCTTCTCCTCCGCCTTCTTGTTGGCGGCCTGCTGCTGACGCAACGCTAACTGCGACGACTGATACCAGAAGTCGTAGTTGCCGGCGAACAGGGATATCTTGTTATAGTCTATATCGAGTGTGTGTGTGCTGATGGCGTTGAGGAAGTGACGGTCGTGGCTCACCACAAGCACGGTGTTCTCGAAGTTGGCCAGCCAGTTCTCCAGCCATGCCACGGTCTCAAGGTCCAGGTCGTTGGTAGGCTCGTCCAGCAGCAGGTTGTCGGGGTTGCCGAACAGAGCCTTGGCTAGGAGCACGCGCACCTTCTCGTTGGCGCTCATGTCCTTCATCAGCATATAGTGGCGGTCCTCCTTGATGCCGAGGCCCGACAGCAGAGCCGCTGCGTCGCTCTCGGCGTTCCATCCCTCAAGCTCGGCGAACTTCTCCTCCAGTTCGGCGGCCTTGATGCCGTCCTCGTCGCTGAAATCGGGTTTGGCGTAGAGGGCGTCCTTCTCGGTCATGATCTGATACAGGACCGTGTGACCGCGCATCACGGTATCGATGACCGTGCACTCGTCAAACTCAAAGTGGTCCTGGCTCAGCACCGACAGGCGCTCTCCCGGGCCGAACGTCACGCTGCCCATGGTGGGCTGGAGCTCGCCCGACAATATCTTCATCAGCGTAGACTTGCCGGCGCCGTTGGCTCCGATTATACCGTAGCAGTTGCCACGGTTAAAGGTCAGGTTCACGTCCTGGAACAGGACGCGCTTCCCGAACTGCATGCACAGATTGTTGGTCTGTATCATCTTCTCATTCCTCCTTGTGCCGCCTTCATGCGTTTCATCATCTGGGCGGGATTCTTAATATTCGATGCCAGATGCATCATCTTGCGCATCTCCTCAAACTGCTTCAGCAGACGGTTCACCTCCTGGAGCGACGTGCCCGAACCGCGGGCTATGCGCTGACGGCGCGTGCCCTTGATCACCTCGGGATTCTCGCGCTCGTAGGGCGTCATCGAGCCGATGATTGCCTCTATGCCCTTGAATGCGTTGTCGTCTATGTCTATGTCCTTGATGGCCTTGCCTACACCGGGAATCATGGCCGCCAGGTCCTTGATGTTACCCATCTTCTTGATCTGATGGATCTGGCGTATGAAGTCGTTGAAGTCGAACTTGTTCTTACGCAGCTTCTCCTGCAGGCGCTCGGCCTCCTTCTGGTCGTAGACCTCCTGCGCGCGCTTGGCCAGCTCCACGATGTCGCCCATGCCAAGTATTCGCGACGCCATACCCTCGGGGTTGAACTCCTGGATGTCCTCCAGTTTCTCGCCCGTACCCACATACTTGATGGGTTTTGCCACCACGGCGCGGATGGAGAGGGCGGCACCGCCACGGGTATCGCCGTCCAGCTTGGTGAGCACCACGCCGTCGAAGTCGATGCGGTCGTTGAATGCCTTGGCCGTGTTCACGGCGTCCTGACCCGTCATGGAGTCCACCACGAACAGTGTCTCCTGCGGCTGCAGCGCGTTTTTAAGGTTGGAAATCTCGTCCATCATCTCCTCGTCCACGGCCAAGCGGCCGGCCGTATCGACAATCACCAGGTCATACTGGTTCTTGCGGGCGAATTCGATGGCGTCCTTAGCTATCTTTACGGGATCCTTGCTCTCCTCGTCGGTGAATACAGGCACGCCGATGGACTCGGCCAGAACGCGCAGCTGCTCGCGTGCGGCGGGACGGTAGACGTCGGCACCCACCAACAGCGGATGCTTGGCGCGCGTGCTTTTCAGCTTCTTCGCTAATTTGCCGGCGAATGTGGTCTTACCGGCACCCTGCAGACCGGCCATCAGTATCACGGCCGGCTTCCCCTCGATGTTCAGCGGCGCGGCGTCGCCACCCATCAGGGCGGCAAGCTCGTCGTGAACTATCTTCACCATCAGCTCCTTGGGCTTCAGCGCGTTGATGACGTTCTGGCCCAGGGCCTTCTGCTTGACGGTGTCGGTGAAGGTCTTGGCCACCTTATAGTTGACGTCGGCGTCCAACAGCGCGCGGCGTACATCCTTCAGCGTCTCGGCGATGTTGATCTCCGTGATTCTTCCTTCTCCCTTAAGTATCTTGAATGAGCGTTCAAGACGCTCGGACAGTGTATTGAACATTTTCTATCTTAACCTTAACCCCTGGTTTAAACTAACCTCTTAACTTTCTAAACTTTTTTAACTTTCTAAACTACCCCTTAAGTCTATTGGTGGCCGTATCCGGGAAAATCACCGTGGGCTTCCAGTCGGCGGCTTCCTCGGGCGTCATGCGGGCGTAAGCCATGATGATGACGATGTCGCCGGGCTGGGCGCGACGTGCGGCGGCGCCGTTCAAGCACACTATGCCGCTGTTTTCCTCGCCGGCGATGGTGTATGTGTCGAAGCGCTCGCCGTTGTTGTTGTTGACGATAAACACGCGCTCGCCGGGCAGGATGTTGGCGGCGCGCAACAGGGCGGCGTCAACCGTGATACTCCCGATGTAGTTCAGATCCGCCTCCGTCACCGTGACGCGGTGGATCTTGGATTTCAGCATTTCTATCTGCATGGTTGCATTCAGCTGTCAGGCACGCTGCATCAGGCGCCCAACTCGTTCTTATATTCTATATTGTCGATGAGACGCACCGCGCCGCAATAGACTGTGATGCATCCCACTATCCAGCGGGCCTCGGCCCAGTCGTCTATGGTCTGCATGGTCTCGGCGTCCACGATCTCGAAGTATTCCACACGCATTCCGGGCACGGCGTTGAGGCGGTCCACTACGGTGTCGTGCGTGGCCTGCAGCGAATGGTCCAGCATGTAGGCTTTCGATTCCATCAGCGCGGCGTGGATTTCAGGAGCCACCTTGCGTTGCTCAGGCGTGAGCAGGGCGTTACGGCTGGACAGAGCCAGTCCGTCGTCCGCACGCTTGATGGGACAGGCTACGATCTCGACCTTGATGCCCTCGCTCTTCACCATGTTGCGTATCACGGCTATCTGCTGGAAATCCTTCTCGCCGAAATACGCGCGGTCGGGACGTACCAGCAGGAACAGGCGGCTCACCACCTGCGCCACGCCCTGGAAGTGTCCCGGGCGGTACTTCCCCTCCATCACCTCGGCGGCCGCTCCGAGATCAAACTCGTGGTCGCGCTCCGTGCCGTCGGGATAAACGGCCTCCACGCTCGGCATGAACACCACCGACACGCCGGCCTCGGCCAGCAGACGGGCATCCTCTTCCTCCGTGCGCGGATAGGTGGCCAGGTCATTCGCGTTATTGAATTGCGTGGGGTTCACGAATACGCTCACCACACTCTCGTCGTTTTCTTTCACACAGCGTTCCACCAAAGACAGATGTCCCCGGTGCAAGGCTCCCATGGTCGGCACAAATCCTATGCTCCGGCCATTGTTCCTGGCACGGGCAACATATTGCTCCAGTCCCCCTGCCTCTTTGATTATCAGCATCGCTTTGCTTTGTTTTTGTGCGCAAAATTACTAAATTCTCGGCAAACTCGAAAATTTTTATTAACTTTGCAGTCATTATATATAATATTAGAGCGATAAGGTACGGCTCCGCAGGCAAGCGCCGCCTACCTTGCCCATACGAGAGACATAGCAGACACAAGAATGGCAGACAACAGGATCATATATGTATCCCAGGAGATAGCGCCCTATCTCCATCACACAGAAAACGCACGACTGGACCGCGAATTACCTCAGGAAATGCAGGAACTCAAGTACGAAGTACGCACCTTCATGCCCGACTTCGGCACCATCAACGAACGGCGCAACCAGCTGCACGAGGTGATACGTCTCAGCGGCGTCAACATACCCATCCGCGACAACGACCATCCCCTGATCGTCAAGGTGGCCTCGATGCAGCCCTCGCGAATCCAGGTATACTTCATCGACAGCGACGATTATTTCCAGAAACTTGACGATGACGCCGATCCTTTCGGCTCCAACCGTGCCGACAATGACGAACGCATGATATTCTATGCCCACGGCACAATGACCACGGCCAAGAAACTGCAGTGGGACCCCGATGTGGTGCATGTATCGGGCTGGATGTCGACCTTAGTTCCTTTGTATCTCAAACGCCTGTTCAGCGACGGCCCTTCCTTCCATCACACTAAGGTGATATACACCGTGGACCGGGAATCGGAGATAGCTCCGCTCGACCCCGATTTCTTCGAGAAGCTCAAGGCCGAAGGCGTGCGCAAGACGGACCTCAAGCCCTTCACCGAAATGGAACTCAACCGTAAGACGCTCCACAAGATGGCCATCAACTGGGCCGACGGTCTGGTGTTCCGGGGCGTGGAGCCGGATCCGGAACTCGTCGAATTCGCCGAGGGCGCCAACGTGCCCTGGATTCAGATCGACGCCGAAACCGCCCACGGTAAGGAACTGAACGAATTCTACAAAAAAGTGCCGCTCCGCAAGGCCTGAGGGCACAGAATTTAATTTTGAATAATAACCGGGGCCTGACGCGCCCTACCAACAATACATTCAGGAACATGAGGCTGAAACTGACCGGATTGGCATTGACATGCTGCATGGCGCTGGGATTCATCGCCTGCCAGGACGATACGTCGACGATTGGCGGCTCGCTCGCTTCAGGCGAGGTTACCATAACCGTCGATTCCATCGAGACCGACCTCAGAGGCAAAGCGGAGTGGATCGACGATTTCGATTCCCGCACCACCACCAAATTGCTGGGCAACCTTACCATCCCCGAATACGGAAATCTGAATTGCAGCTTCGTCACCCAGATGATGAGCGCCACCAAGATGAACATACCCGACTCCATTCCGGAATCGGACGTAGACTCCATCCGTCTGGTCATGTCCATACCCCGCGGCGCGCTCACCGGCGACTCGCTCGCCCCGCAGCAGCTCCGCGTGTTCCGCATCAACAAGGCGCTACCCAAGGACATCGACTCCAGATTCGATCCCGCCGGATACTACGACCCCTCGTCGGTGTTCGCCACCAAGAGCTACACGGTAAGCAACATATCCAAGAACGACACCATATTCGCACAGTCGGCATACGTCAACATCCCGATGAAGCTGCCACGCGAGTTCGGACTCGAGCTATTCAGGAAATACCGCGACAACGACCCCATCTTCGAATGGCCGGCCACGTTCAACCAATGGTTCCAGGGCCTGTATGTGGAGCAGAATTTCGGCAACGGCTGCGTGGCCAACATCTCGAGCGTGCGCGCCTACCTGTATTGGCACCGCAAGGAAAAGATCTCGGTAACCGTCGACTCCGCCAAGGTGGAATACCGCGACGTGACCCGGCGCGATTCCGTATGCCTCCTGGCATCGGCTCCGGAAGTGCTGTCGTCCAACAACATCCACTACAGTCCCTCGGCCAGGCTGCAGCAACTGGCCGCGGATGGCAAGAGCCTCGTCACTTCGCCCGGAGGATACGTCACAACGTTCCGCTTTCCGGTGCGCCAGCTCCTTGACCGGTTCTTGGAAGCGGACACCGAGCTCTCGGTGGTGTCGTCGCTGACCCTGAAGATTCCGGCCGTGTCCGTGAAGAACGATTACGGCATGACTCCGCCCAACAATCTGCTTATGACCACCCTGGACGAACGTGAGTCTTTCTTCCGCGAGAACAAGATTCCGGACAACGTCACTTCCTTCTACTGCACATACGATTCGGAGAACAAGATGTACACCTTCAGCTCCATGCGCGAATACCTGCTGAAGAAACTGGACGAATACCGCAAGGACCCGACTAATTTCGCCGATGACGAGGTGTTCTGCCTCCAGCCCGTGGCGGTGTCTACCGAGACCGTACAGCAATATTACGGACAGTCCGTCACATACGTGACACGCGTGGCCCCGTATCTGACGTCGCCCACAATGGTGGAGCTGGACATGGAACACGCCCAGATATTGTTCACGTTCTCGTCGCAGGTGCTGGAATAGGGTTTAGATTTATGGTTTAGAGTTTAGAGAAGGGTCGATGAATTTATTAGGGATATTGGCGTTCAGTCTGCTGTCGTTCATCACGGGAGCGGACAGTGTGGGAGCCCCGGCGGGCGCCGACCTGCTGTTCGTGGGCGACGCCATGCAGCATCAGGCTCAGCTCGACCGTGCCCGCGAGTTAGGAGGCGGCAACGGCTATGACTGGAACGAATGTTACTCGCTGATAGCTCCCGACATCACCGCCGCCGATTACGCGGTGTGCAACCTTGAGGTACCTCTTGGCGGCGGTCCGGACTATTCCGGATATCCCTGCTTCTCCGCCCCCGACAACTACGCCCTGGCCCTGAAGGACGCCGGCTTCGATATGTTTCTGACGGCCAACAATCATTGTCTGGACCGTGGCGACAAAGGGGCTCGCGCCACACTCATGGCTCTGGACCGTCTCGGAGTGGACCATATCGGCACTTACGCCGATTCGCTGCAGCGCACCCGGCTCGTACCATTCATAAAGGACATAAAGGGATTCAAGGTGGGATTCCTTAATTATACATACGGCACCAACGGCATCGAGCCGCGCGACGGCATCGAGGTGTCGATGATAGACCGCGACCGGATGGCCCGCGAAATCAAGGCCACCCGCAAGGCGGGCGCCGAGATCGTGGTGGTGGCCGTGCACTGGGGCGTGGAATACGTACTGCTCCCGGGACAGGCCCAGAAGGATCTGGCGCGGTTCCTGGTGGACCAGGGGGTGGATATGGTGATAGGAGGCCATCCGCACGTAATACAGCCTATGGAAGTGGTGCGCAACGAAGCCGAGAACAAGGATGTGCTTGTGGTGTATTCGTTGGGCAATCTGATATCGAACATGAAGACCACCGACACACGCGGCGGCGCACTGGTAAAGGCTCGCATCGAGCGCGGGGCCGACGGCAAGGCGCGGTTCGTAAGGGCCGCATACGACACTTTCTTCTCGCAGAAGCCTCACGGCGCCCAAGGCAACTTCAAGGTGGTGCCGTCACGCATGGCCGACCGCATTCCGGCCGCTCAGAAAGGACACTGGGAGCTGTTCGACCGCAACGCGCGCAGGATATTCAACCAACACAACAGAAACGTTCCGTCGATGTGACGGGCTTGACATAAGGACTTGACATAAGGAATGGACGTAACGCGATTCAGAGACGTAGCGGGACAGGAGGAGGCCAAACGCCGTCTCCGCATGGCAGTGGACAGCGGCAAGATGCCTCACGCGCTGATGCTGTCGGGGCCGTCGGGCCTGGGCAAGATGCTGCTGGCCCGCGCGTTCATGGCCTACGCCCACTGCGAGAATCCGCACGACGGCGAGTCTTGCGGCCATTGCCGCAACTGTCGCCTCCATGCCGACATCGACCATCCCGACGTTCACTTCTCATTCCCCATAGTCAAAAGCGCCGCCAAACATTACCTCACCTCCGACGATCGGCACGACGTATGGGTGAAGATGCTGACCCAGCACCCCCTGATGACACCTCGCAACTGGCTCGACCTGATAGAGGCCGGCAATTCGCAGCCCGCAATACATGTGGAGGAGGCGCAGGACATCATACGCTTCGCGGCTTTCCCGCCGTACGCCACACAACTGAAATTTTTCGTCATCTGGCTGCCGGAACGACTGCGTCCCGAAGCAGCGAACAAGCTGCTGAAAGTGATCGAGGAACCGTCGCGAGGCATCTGTTTCCTGTTGGTGAGCAACAACGAGCTGGAGGTGCTTCCCACCATAATGAGCCGCGCGCAGCGAATAGAGGTACGACCCACGGCAGTCACTTCCGACCAGGCGCTCGACCGCGAGGAAACAGCCGAGTTCCGTCAGGTGTTCCAGACTCTGATGCGCGACGCATACCAGCGCAAGATAGGCAACATCAAACGGCTGTCGGAGAGTACGGCGACATGGGGCCGCGAGAAACTGACCCGTTTCTTCACATATATGACGGCCATGATCCGCGAGAACTTCATATACAACCTCCGCATCCCGCAACTGAACCATCTCGACGCGCAGGACGAGGCCTTCTCGCGCAATTTCTCCCCTTTCATCCACGCCGGCAACGTGGAGGAAATGATAGCCGAATGCGACCGCGCGCGAAACGAGATAACGCGCAATTGCAACGCCAAGATCGTGATGTTCGACTTCTTTCTCCTCATCGTGGCGCTGATAAGGCGCAAACGTACCCAATAAGGCAATAACAACTCAAAACGATACAACCAATATACACAAACCTATAAAACTAAAAGACCAATGAAACCTACACTATTCATTCTTGCTGCAGGTATGGGATCGCGTTACGGCGGTCTGAAGCAACTGGACGGTCTGGGCCCCAACGGCGAGACCATCATGGACTATTCCGTATACGACGCGCTTCGTGCCGGATTCGGCAAGATAGTGTTCGTGATCCGCAAGGATTTCGAGCAGGAGTTCCGCGACAAAGTATTGAGCAAATATGAGGGACACGTTCCCGTTGAGGTTGTATTCCAGTCCATCGACAAGCTTCCCGAGGACCGCAAGCCGAATCCCGAGCGTCAGAAGCCGTGGGGCACGAACCACGCCGTACTGATGGGCAAGGACGTGATCAAGGAGCCGTTCGGAGTAATCAACGCCGACGACTACTATGGCGCCGAGTCCTTCCAGGTGCTTGGAGATTTCCTGCGCAGCGTGGAGGGCAAGAAGAACGCTTACTGCATGGTGGGCTTCAACATCGAGAACACATTGAGCGAGAACGGCGGCGTGTCGCGCGGCCTGTGTGAGGTGGACGAGAACGGCTTCCTGACCGGCGTCAAGGAGTGCCACGGCATCCAGCGCGTGGACGGCAAGCTGATCCAGGACGAGCCCGACGGTTCGAAGTCCCCTTTCCCCGAAGGCGCAAGCGTGTCGATGAACATGTGGGGCTTCACTCCCGACTATTTCGACTATAGCGAGAAGGCGTTCATCAAGTTCCTCGACGAGCACGGCGACGAGCTTAAGAGCGAATTCTACATCCCCAGCGTGGTTAACGACCTGATCAATGACGGCACCATCACGCTGAAGGTAGAGCCCACGCCCAGCAAGTGGTTCGGCGTTACATTCGCGGCCGACCGTCCCGCCACAGTGGCTCAGTTCCAGAAGCTCGTAGACGACGGCCTCTATCCCTCACCTCTGTTCAAATAATCAAGACCACACGACAATGAAAGAGAAAATATTGGTAACCGGAGGAACGGGCTACATCGGCTCGCACACCACCGTCAAGCTGCAGGAAGCCGGCTATGAGGTAGTGATAATCGACAACCTGTCCAACTCCAACATCGAGGTTCTGGACGGCATCGAGGCCATCACCGGCAAGCGACCCGTATTCGTGAAGGGCGACTGCACCGACATCGCCACGCTGCGCAAACTGTTCAGCGAGAACCCCGGCATCAAGGGCATCATCAACTTCGCAGCCAGCAAGGCTGTGGGCGAGTCCGTACACAAGCCCATCCTGTACTACCGCAACAACCTGGGCACACTGCTCAACCTGCTGGAGTGCATGCCGGAGTTCGGAGTGAAGGGTATCGTATTCTCATCGAGCTGCACCGTCTACGGCGAACCCGACGTGAACCCCATCGACGAGACCGCTCCCATCAAGCCCGCCACATCGCCTTACGGCAACACCAAGCAGATCTCGGAGGAGATAATCCGCGACGTCATCATCTCGGGCGCTCCCATCAAGTCGATCCTGCTGCGTTACTTCAACCCCATCGGCGCACATCCCAGCGCAAAGATCGGCGAGCTCCCCGTTGGCGTGCCTCAGAACCTGGTGCCCTACATCACGCAGACCGCTGCCGGCATACGCAAGGAGCTGACCGTGTTCGGCGATGACTACAACACACCCGACGGAAGCTGCATCCGCGACTACATCGACGTCAACGACCTGGCCGCCGCACACGTAATCGCCATGGAGCGCATGCTGAGCCGCGAGGACACCGACCAGCTCGAGGTGTTCAACCTCGGCACCGGCAACGGCCTGTCCGTGCTGGAACTGGTCAACGCATTCCAGGACGCCACCGGCGTGAAAGTGCCCTACAAGATCGGCGCACGACGCGAAGGCGACATCGAGAAGATCTGGGCCGACCCCAAGAAGGCCAACGAGGTATTGGGCTGGAAGGCCGAGACTCCCATCAACGAAACCATGGCCAACGCCTGGAGATGGCAGTGCACCCTTCCCAAATAATACACTACCCGATCCTGCAATCATAAACCAACTCCATAAAGACGGAGCGCCGGTCTCACCGACGCTCCGTTATTTTGTCGCTGATTCCGAGCCTTATTCCTTGCCGCAGAGGCGCCGCATGGGGCAGTAGCGGCATTCGGCGTCATCGGCGGCACCGGTGAAAGCCGGTTCGTCGAAGATACGGCAGATCAGCTCCGAGAGGCGCCCGTCGAATTCCTGAAACACTTCGTCGTCGCTGTTTAGTCCCTTACGGTCTCTGGCCGTCTCTATGTGACGGACACCGTCGCCATGCTCCATCCCGTTGGTGTCGAATATGCATATATCCACGCCTTTCCTGTCCGTCATCTTCTCAAGCTGGCGCGCATAGAACAGAAGCTGCAACACCTGTCTGGCGTCATCGCCGCCATTGCCGGCACCGAATACCGAATCCAGACTGTCCCCCATCTTAAGGTGGATCTTACCGGTCTTATAGTCCACTATCCTGTACGGCACTCCGGGATGCGAATCCACGCGATCCAGACTGCCCCTGACGTTTACCGTCAGATCGTCACGCACTTTCAATTCATCCTTGAACGACACCTCCACTCCGTTCAGCGTCAACGGTGACCCAGCGGCATCGTCCGCGTCGTGCCTTATCACGGCCTTGACCTGCCTCAGCAGCCTGTCGGCCACCATACGCACCGACTCGCTTAACGGAGCGTCCAGTCCCGGACCTTCCTCGACGTCGTGATAATGACGGTTTACGGCCTGAACCATCTTGCGCCGCAGATTCTCCTCATCGGCCAATACTCCCATGAAGTAATCGCGGCCATGAGTCTGAGGATTCGGTATATACGACGCGTTGTCCCACAGCTTATGCTGATCTTTCGGCGCGAAATAAAGGTTCATCATCACGTCGTGGAATATATCGCCCTGAGTGATGGCGTCTATGCTGCCGTCGGAGTCGGTCCGGTCGCCGATACGCTTCACATATTTATAATAGAACTGCAGTGGACATCTGATATAGGAATTCAGGGCCGAAGCCGAAAGATAACGTTTCTCTCCGTCATGGTCGGCGCGAAACGCATCGAGCTGGGCACGGATCTCAGGTGTTTTCTCCACTGGTGGCACATAGGCGTCGTCGGCACGGGCTCCCGTGCTGAACTTCATGCTGACACGCTTCAGGGTAGAGCGGCAGTATATCTTCTCAAGCTGCATCAGATAACGCGACTTGCCGCCGCTACGCATTCCCTCGCCCTGACGCGAGTCGTAGACCAGGTACACTTTGTCGGCTCGCGACAGCAGGCGGTAGAACCAATAGTCGTACAGTTTCTCCTGATGTGCGGTGGATGGAAGGCCATAGCCATAACGCAATGTATCGGGGATGAAGCTGCGCTTGCGCGCATGACGCGGCATGACCTTATCGTTCATCGACAGTATGATGACACGGTCGAAATCCAGCGCGCGCGTCTCCAGCAGGCCCATCACCTGCAGACCCTCCAAGGGCTCGCCCTTGAACGAGATTTTCTCGCCGCCCACCATCTTCTGCAAGATATGGAACAGCGTGCCCGGACGCATGTCCACGCCGTTAGCCTCCCCCGCGGCCGCAATCTGGAACAACGAGGTCAGATACACCTGTATCAGCATCCGTTCCACCTTGGTCTTGCTGTCGCCGTCGGTTTTGGACAATTCATGATCCACACCCCGGAGCAGTTCCTCCAGCCATGCCACGCTTTCCTTAAGTCCGGCCGAAGGCCCGAGCGGCCGCAAAAGCCTGCCTAACTCCGCGCTGTATCCGTTCAGTTCGGTCCAGGACATTACGCGGCGATGGCACCGGAGCATATCCGTATTGACGCGTATTATCACCTCCGGCCCATACAGCAGCTGCATTATGGGCTGTGCCAGCAGCAGGCGCAGGTCGGCGGCAAGATACAGAATCCCGTCCTCGTCCTTCACTCTGTGACGCAGCGTGCGCTGCAGATGAAACAGGAATGTGGCGATGTCTGTATAACGCATGGACCAACCCATGGTAACGTTCACGTCCATCTTGGGGTCGGGCAACGAATAGAGTAACGGCAGCAGCATGTTCTCGTCAGGCAGTACCACGGCCACCCTGGCGTCGGCCACATCCTCGGCCATCTTGCCGCCATGAGGGTCTATCCATTCGCCTATCACCTTGGGCTGCATGGAATTGGAAGGCACGGCCACTTCCGTGATTTCCGGCATTTCGCTACGCGCCGCCTTCTCCACATGTTCCTTGGCCCACCTCGACATCGGGAAGGCCTGCATCTGGCGCCTGATGATCCTGCCGGCTTCCGAATCCCCGGAGGTCAATACAGGGCCTGTAAGATCCCACCAGAAATCCACAACCGGATTCTTCAGGTTGTCGCCTATCTTCCGCAACTCGCGGAACAGCTTTATCTCCGACATCGACATCCAGTCGAGCCCTACCGTCACCACATGCTTCCAGGGAAGGGCGTCAAGGCCACGGTCCAGCACCAGCTCCATCGCCCTGCGGTATACGGTGCCGGCCAGCCCCATGGGAAGGGACGCTTCCGGGGCGCCCCCAGGGTTCTCGAGCCGCTTTCTCAACTCAGTATAAAGCCCCGGCAACAATTCCCACAGGTCGGAGAAGCGACTCGTGGCCACACTGCCATTGCCTTTCCGGACATTGGTCCAGAAACGGTCGCTCTCGTCGCCCGCGGGGCGATACCCTAAGAACTGCTCGAGGATATCCATCTGCTCCGGCGTCAGCGGATTGGTGGACAGGGTCCTGTAATTCACCACATTGGCGAATATCTTCTGCGCGTCGACGTCGCAGATGTCCACCTCGCTGAAATCCGACAGCACGACCTCGCCCCATGGCAGGAATTCATCGAAGTCCACCAATGTCTTCTCATCGTTGATCGGATCCGACACATTGCGCAGGTCGCGGTAAGCCATGTACAGCTCCATCAGTTGCGTGACACGCGGCGCGACCTCCAGTCCCGATATCCTCGCCATGAATTCGCCCATGGCCATGACCTCGGGGGCCAGCATGGTGCGCCCGCCAAGCCGCTCCGACAGCCGTTTAAGGAAAAAAGTGCAGCTTCGCCGGTTGGGCAATACGAAGCAATACTCCGACAGGTCCGCATCTGTCTCTGCGTATGCGCCTGCGACCGCACCCAAAAAAGTAGAGTTTCTCATGTAAGGCTTATTTCATTCGTTTCAGCAGATTGTAGCTGGGGAGCACGCCTAACTCGCCAGCCTTGCTGAGGTCGTTGAACGCGAGACGCCGGTTGCCGATGCGCAGGTAAGTCAGACCCCGGTTATAAAGGGCGGCGCAGAAAGCAGGATCAAGTTCAAGAGCCTTGCCGTAACATTCTATAGCCGATGTAAAATCACCGGCGGCATAATACAGATTGCCTTTATTGACCCAAACAAAGGCGAGTCGCGGATCGATGTCGAGGGCGGCGTCATAATCGTGAATCGCCACGGGGGCCTGTCGGGGATCGAGGGCGGCGCGGGCGTATGCGCGGCCCACATACGCCGTGGTCAGATCAGGGCTCTTGGCCAAAGCCTTGTCGAATGCCTTGATGGCAGCCTCGTAATCCTTGAGCGTGGAACGCGCCACACCCAGACTCAGATAATCGGCCGCCGTCGCAGTACCCAAGGCGGCCTTCTGATCAAGATCGGACGCCATGTCGAACAATACCTGTGCATTGGACTCGCCTACCGCCGGACCCGACACAAGATAGAGCTTACGCTTGGTCCAGCCCCGGTTGTTGAAGTCGTCCATTTCGCGGAAATATACGGGACGGTTGTCGAGCGTTGCCGCCGTGGGCACGAATGTCAGGGCGTATGCGGCCTGGGGCTCGATGTTGACATTGCGGTCCTGTACGCGGCCCTTGATCCTGTCATCGTAATTAAGGTTGGTCTGCTCGGTGGCGCTCACCGTCACCAGACGGTTGAAGCGGTCCATCACCTCGTTCTCGTCCTCGTTTTCCGTCGGAGCGGAATGGCTTTCGGTATTGGTCAGGCCGTTCTGCACTGCCGGGCGGTCGAGCGGATGCGCCACGGGATTGTGCACGTATTGCTTCACCAGTTCGTCGGCCTGATGCACCATGGCCATGGCCTTGCGCATGTCGCCGAGGTCGCGGTAGGCTTCGGCCAGCGCATAGTAAACGTTATGATAGCGTGGATAGCGCCGGGCTATCTTGTTGAACTGCACAAGTGCCTCGCGAGGTTTCTTACGCTGCAGGTTCACCAGACCTAAGTTGAACGTGGCATGGAAGTTGTCTGGATTCAGTTTCAGCACCTCCTCCAGGTCGCGTGCCGAACGATCCAGGTCCTTCACTTCATAGCGCAGCAGGGCGCGGTTGAATATGGCGGCCTCGTTGGCCGGATTCAGCTCAATGGCGTAGTTATAGTCGGCCATCGCCCCGAAAAAGTCGTCGAGGTTATATCTTACATACGCCCGGTTCAGATATAGGTCCGGTTCGCGGGGCATAAGCTTGATGGCCTGGTCCATATCCTTAAGGGCTTCGTCCCACTTCTGCTGCCGGGTGCTCAGTTCGGCGTGGAGCAGGAAGGTGTTGGTGCTCTTGGCGCCATTGTCCAGAGCCTTGCGCAGCGATGCCAGGGCCGCCACGGTGTCTCCCTGAACGGCATACAGACGTCCGCGGGCGGCGAGGCCATCCTCGAATCCGGGATACATGCGCAGCAAGGTGCCGAACGTGGTGTCCGCGTCGGCATAACGCTTCAGTTCCGTCTCGGCCACGCCCTTGAAATAGAGCATATACTTGTCGCGCGGATTATATTTCAAGCCTGCCTGATAGTCAAGCACGGCCAGCGAGTCGCGCCCGGTGGACTGACGCGCGAAGCCGCGAAGGCGATAGGTGTCGGTATGGAACTTGTTGCGTTCCATCGACATGGTGGCGTCCTCTTCGGCTCCCTTGTAATCCTCAAGCTGAAGCTTGGCCAGCGCACGGAAGAAATAAGGCTCGGCAAGATAGGGCTTGGCCTTGATGGCCTGGTTGAAATACTGAATTGAAAGCATATAGTCGTCCATCGACAGCACATTGCGACCGATGTTCAACACCTGCTCGGCATTGACCTGCGCCGCAACCGGGACGGCCGTCATCGCTATGACGGCCATAATTCCAATATTCCGTATTGCCTTCAATATCCTCATTCCCTAATACTGCTTTTGCTTTGAAAATACAAAGATACGAAAAAAAAACGAATAGCCGCCGGAGTGACCATATTATAATAATTTTGTGCATTACGGTTTTATTGTGTAATTTTGTGGAACCATGAATGACGCAATCAAAAAAACCAGCAAAAGATGAACTGTTATCTGGCACGCGACTACAAAGGGACTCTGAGCGCAGGCAACAAGGCGCGCACTGACATCGAGGCCGTAATGACCAGCCTGGGTTACCGGAACCTCGGCATAAGGCAGTCCGTGTCCAACGGGGGCCTGAAGCACTTTGTCCGCAACCTGGCCGGCGTCATCAAGGAATGCGGCACAATACGCCCCGGCGACATCGTGGTGCTGCAGTATCCGCTGAAAAAGTATTTCTCGCCCGTGTGCCACATAGCCCATGCGCGCGGAGCCAAAGTAGTAGCCCTGATCCACGATTTGGGTAGCTTCCGGCGCAAGGCACTGACGGAAGACAAGGAAATCAGACGCCTGTCGAACGCCGACCTGATAATAGCCCATAACGCCACGATGCGCCGGTGGCTGGAACGGCGCGGATGCACGGCTAAAATCATAGAACTCGGAATATTCGACTTCCTTAACCATTCACGTCCCGCCGAGAATCATGAACCGGGCGCCAATTACAAAGTGGTATATGCCGGTAATCTGCAGCGGCGTAAAAACAGTTTTCTGTATTCCATCAAGCCGCAAGGCTGGAGCATAGTGCTGTATGGCAACGGATTCGAGGCTTCGGAAGCCGCCGGCTCCGAAAACATAGACTATCGCGGCTTCGCCAATCCCTCTGACATGATTAAGGATGCCGGCGGGGATTTCGGCCTGGTGTGGGACGGCGATTCCTCTCAGGAATGCAGCGGGGCATACGGCGAATATCTGCGCGTCAACAATCCGCACAAGACGTCGCTCTACATACGCTGCGGGCTGCCCGTCATAATATGGAAGGAAGCTGCTCTCGCCCCCTTCATAGAACGCGAAGGCCTGGGCATCACCGTCGGTTCACTCGAAGAATTGCACGATATCCTCCCCTCCATTACCCCCGATCAATACAGAGAGATGCGCCAGCGGGTGCTTGCCATCGGCGAGCGTCTGGCCAACGGCAAATATGCCGGAGCCGCACTGCTCCGCGCCACCGCCCTCCTCGCCCCGAATCCTTCGGAATAACCTTATCACTCATCACTATGCCTTACGATTATCTGATAGTCGGAGCCGGCCTGTTCGGCGCCACATTCGCCAACGAGGCCACGGCCCGCGGACTTAAGTGTCTGGTCATCGACCGACGTCCGCACATCGGAGGAAACGTTTACTGCGAGAATATCGAGGGAATAAACGTGCATAAATACGGCGCCCATATATTCCATACCTCCGACCCGGAAATCTGGAAATTCGTCAACGACATAGTCCCTTTCAACCGCTTCACCAACTCGCCGTTGGCTTTGGCTCCCGACGGCAGACTGTACAACCTGCCGTTCAACATGAACACCTTCTGTCAGCTATGGGGCGAACGTGACCCGCAGAAGGTAAGACTTATTATCGACACACAGCGTAAGGAGGCGTTGGACAGAATGCGCGACGACGGAGTGTCCGAGCCGCGAAATCTGGAGGAACAGGCACTGACATTAGTGGGCCGCGACGTATACAGGCTTCTTATCAAGGAATATACCGAGAAGCAATGGGGCCGCAGATGCACCGAACTCCCGGCATTCATAATCCGTCGGCTCCCACTCAGATTCACGTTCGATAACAATTACTTCAACGATGCCTTCCAAGGCATACCGGTTGGCGGTTATAATCCATTGATCGAAGGGCTGCTCAGGGGGGCGGACGTGGTGCTTGACACCGATTTCTTCGCCGACCGCGACAGATGGCAGGGCATGGCACGCAAGATGCTGTTCACCGGCAGGATAGATGAATTTTACGGATTCCGGTTCGGCAGATTGGATTACCGCACGGTCCGGTTCGAGACCGAAGTGCTCGACACGCCCAACTATCAGGGCAACGCCGTGATAAACCATACCTCTGCCTCCGTGCCCTATACCCGTGTCATCGAACACAAGCACTTCGAGACGTTCGGCGACCGGATCTACGACAACCCCTACACCGTGGTATCACGCGAGTATTCCACGGAATGGACCGAGGGCATGGAACCGTTCTACCCCGTCAACGACGCCCGGAATCAGGCTCTGTACGAACAATACCGCGCGCTGGCCGACCTTGAACCCGACGTCCTGTTCGGCGGCAGACTGGCCGAATACAGATATTACGACATGGCACCCCTCATCGCCAACGCGCGCCGCCTGTTTAAGGGACAATAAATTCCGCGGCATACAGATCCTATAATTCCGGGACCCTCACGTATTTCGATTTCTTCAGCCCACAGGCCTGCAAGACACGGTTCAGGGCAAGATTCAGTCTGTAACCTATCGGCATCGCCGGGCGCTCGCCACGCCATTGCGTCATGTCGAGATAACGGAAATAAAGATCTTTCCACGGATGCTGCGATTTATAGTGCCAGGGCTTTTTCGATCCGGTGTAATGGATTATGACCGGCGTCCGCAATTCCTGTTCAAGCGCGGCCACGCTCTCCGCACTCATGCGTCCCACACGGCGTCGGCGCAGGAAACCGTCCTGCACGTTCCAGCGCAACGCCGCGAATTTCCTGTCATCGTGAAGCAGGGCGTTCAGCAGATCCTGATCATAGAACTCCAGTTCGCCGACATGTTCTTTCAGATACGTCCTGGCACGCCGCTCGAATCCGTTGGCCCTGAGCCGCTCCAGGTTTATCAAAAGGACTCCGGCATTAAAATAGGAATACTTCCTGTCATAATGCAGCCGCACGTAGTTCCCGGGCATTTGGCTCCACATGTCCTCGACACATCCAAGGGAGACGTCCGAGATATCCATATTCCAGAATTCCGAGATGTCGCCGTTGACTATCAGGTCGCAGTCAAGATAGATGACTTTCCGGACATCCGCCGGCAATATCGACGTAAGGAACAGACGATAATATGTGGCAAGTGAGATATGGCTGGTTTCATCGGTTCTGCAACCTTCCAGAATAGTGGAGGGAGGAAAATGGAACGATATTTCCTTACCATATTTATCCTCGACTATGCCACGGAGCACATCCTCGTCGCTCGGTTCGAGCGGTGAGGATATGATATGTACATGAATAGGGTGCCTGCGGTTGTTTTCCAACAGAGAAGTCAGCATAACGGCACAATACTTCACATAATTGCCGTCGATGTTGCAAGCCACATGCATTGCGGATGTCTGTTCCATATTCGATGAATTTAAAGCAAAGTTACTATAAAATCATCACACTCCAAAACACTATGACAACACACTGAAAAAGAATAATTTGCAAATATCGGATAAAATTTGTAATTTTGCACTGCAAAAATCCCGTGTGATGGGAAACGCGCCGCACAGGCCCGTTTTGAGTAACACAACAACAAGAAAATGAAAAAGTATGCATTGAACGCTCAGCCGCGTACAGAGCTGGGCAAGAAGTCGGTGAAGGCTCTCCGTGCCGAGGGCAAGATTCCCGCAGTGATCAACGGTGGCGCTCTGGTAGAGCTGCCCTACACCGGCACTCTGAAAGAGGGCCAGAAGCTGGTCGAGATCGATGCCAAGCGCGGTCTGATCACTACCGACATCGTGGTAAGCGCCGAGGATGTGCGCAAGCTCATCTACACTCCCGACATCTTCGAGGTTGACATCAACCTGAACGGCGAGGAGGTTAAGGCCGTGATCAAGGACCTGCAGTTCCAGCCCGTCAAGGACACTCTGCTTCACATCGATTTCCTCCAGGTATATCCCGACAAGCCCGTAGTGATGGAAGTTCCCGTCAAGATCGAGGGTCACGCCGAGGGTGTGAAGGCCGGTGGTAAGCTCACGCTCTCCATGCGTAAGCTGAAGGTAAAGGCTCTCTACAACGAGATTCCCGAACGTCTGGTCATCAACGTCGACAACCTGGGTCTGGGCAAGTCCATGGCCGTAGGCGACCTCCACTTCGAGGGCCTCGAGCTGATGAACGCCAAGAACGCCGTTGTATGCGCCGTTCAGCTGACCCGTGCCGCTCGTGGCGCACAGGCCAAGGCAGAGCAGGCTTAATCAACCCACAGAATCTTTTAAGGCTCCATCCCACACTCTGCGGGATGGAGCCTATATATTGAAGTTATGAATATTTTCAAACGTCTGTTCGGGTCCGGAAAATCCCAAAGCTCCGCGAGCGCTCCGGACCGGGACACCGATACCGATATGAAACGTTACCTGATAGCATGTCTGGGCAACATAGGTCCCGAATACGAAGGCACGCGCCATAACGCCGGATTCATGGTGGCCGACCGTCTGGCCGACGACGCCGGCGTCAGCTTCCGGTCAGGCCGTTACGGCGACATGGCCACCGTACGCGTCAAGAACTGCGAGCTCCTGGTGCTGAAGCCATCCACATTCATGAACCTGTCCGGAGTGGCCGTGCGTTACTGGATGAACCACGAGAAACTCCCGCTGGACCACCTTTTGGTCGTGGTGGACGATCTCGCCCTGCCTTTCGGCACCCTGCGACTGCGAAAGTCAGGCTCCGATGCCGGCCACAACGGGCTGAAGAACATAGCCGAACAGCTCGGAACCCAGAATTACGCCCGCCTGCGCTTCGGCGTGGGCAACGACTTCCCCAAGGGAGGCCAGATCGACTTCGTGCTCGGCAAGTTCCCGCCCGAAGAACGAGAGAAAATGCCTGAAGTCCTGAAGCGGGCTGCCGAGGCCGTCACGACTTACTGTCTCGCCGGCCCCGACATCGCCATGAACCGCTTCAACCATTAGTTTATTAACTTCCCTAAAACTTAAACTGTAACCGGAGCTGGATTATATTGACGTGACGCTTGGGGCTGACGCTCGAATCGCGCACGTCCGTATAACGCCAGCCTAAGCGGGCCAGCATATACTTGTTGAAATAATAGTTCAGCGTCACCGAATAGTCGTTGCTTATACCGCCGCGTATGTCCTTACAGCTGGCATTGGTGTAGTCGTAACCGGCCACAAGTTCTAAGGTTCTGGGCTTCGGAATAGCTATCCCGGCGTCCCACGGCGAATAACTGTACTGACGGTCGCCGAGTATCAGGCAGCGCAGCCATGCGTATGCACCCTGCACCTGATAGGCCGGACGCCCTATACGATTGATGTTCATATAGTAATACTGCGACTCCAGGGCCACGCGGTCCTTGCAGAGCAGCAATTCGGGGCTGAGCTTCAGCTGATTGCCGGCATCCGTGACATCGGCACCAAGCATCTTCACCTTCGCCACGCGCGTCGGGAAATTGGCGCCTAAATTGAATGCGCCGGACTGAGACTTGCCGTCCTCGCCGCGCTTGTGCGTCGGACTCTGGTACCACGCGCTCATGCCGACCTGCACTATCGCGCCGTCGCGCGCGATGGGACGCCATACGAAGCGGCCCACGCCTCCGATGCTCTGACGCGTGATGCCGTCGCCGGTCAGGTTGTCGCTGTTGCCGAATATCACGCTCGTACCCATGAAGAATTTGGGCAGACTCAGATTGTACATTATGCCGAGGTTACGCGCCGTCGCGGCCAAGTAATCGTCGGTGGTCGGCGCCTCGAACGCGCTCTTGAACGAACTGGAGGTAGATGACTGCAATCCGAACTGATGCACGAAGTATCCGCCGCGCACCAGCATCTTGTCGTTGATTTTGTACTGGATGAACACATCCTTGATGCTGAGCTTGAATCCGCCGAAGCCTACATCCACCTTGGCGTTCCAGTTGCCGTATGCGGCGCTCAGTCCGATACGCATGTCGGGAAGCTGCACGCCGTCGGTAAATCCGTTGCCGTCGGGAGCGTAAACCGCGCCATCGGCAAGGATTCGGGCCATCGGCTTAAAACTGAATTTCGGTTTTCCCTCGGGAGTCCGGGCTTCCTCGTGATGCTTTACCGATGTGCTCACCACATCCGGATCGCTCATAGGCTCCGTGAGCCAGCTCTTGGCAGGTTTCTGTGACTCTGTCACCGTCGGGTCCGCAGTTGCCGTGGGTTCCGCGGTTGCCGCCGGTTCCGGTTCCGGACTTCCGGTCGGCGTATCGGCCGCCGTTGCCGGGAATATGCACAATGCCCCAAGCATCGCGCCTGTGAGTATGAGTGTTTTCATAGTATAAGGTTTTATAGTGTACTCAAGATTGAAGATATCCCTACAACTCCACTTATACTATTCCAACACTATCCCACCTCTCCTGGTTTATCTTTTATTTGTTAATTAACAATGCTATCGCCTGCAAATCAACGGTTCGTGGCGCGGAAATCTCACGTCGCGGAGATCTCAGGTCGCGGAAATTTCAGGTTGCGGAGCCGTTCTGTTCCGGCGCGTAGCGTCGGCTCATGTCACGACCGGTTGCTGCCTGCGGGTCGCATATATAGCCTTTAGCTTCCGGTATCCGGCCAACACCAGCAGCGGCAGTCCAACGCCGGCTATCGTGTATGGAATCCAGAACAGGTCGGGACGCATGTCATGTATCACCATGTGACACCCTATCTGGCCGAACGGCAGGTCGTACCACCATATCTTCAGCAGGCTCACTGGCTTATATGCCAGGATATGGAACACGAAAACGTACAGCGTGTTGTTGCCCGTGAAGACCAGGAACCTGCGCAGCAACGTGTCTCCGCGGTCTATCAGCACCGACACATGATGCGTCAGCAGGAATCCGGCCGTGCCGGTGAGCGGCAGTGTCCACAGGTCGCGGAACAAGCCGCGATTGCTCATTCCGCTGTAATGCTGCACTGCCGCGAAACACAGGAACGCCAGACACAGCCCCGACAGCCAGTAGCGGTCGCCTATAGTACTCTCGAACCTGCGGTACAGCACCCCGATTCCGAAAAAGAACACTCCCCACGTCTCGCGCCATCCGCCGTTGGGTATGACGGAAATCTTGATGCCGCACTGTATGCGCAGCGCCGTCAGCGCCACCATCGAGAGGCATATTACGGCCACGCACACCTCTGGCTTGAAGCGCGTACGAGAGTCCAGCAGCTTGTACAGAAGCAGGAACACTATGCTCGCCACCAACAGGCCGCGGAAAAACCAGAACGCGCCGGCCATAAACTCATCGTAGCCGTTCATGCCCGTCACCATCATCACGAGGCGCCGCATGGCCGAATTGAACGTATAGGGATGTGTCACGCCACCGGTCCAGTTGCCGTATTCCTCGTTGAGGATGCCGAAATGGAACCAGACGTTATGCAGCAGCAGAAACAGCAGGCTCCATTTCAGGAAGGGGAAATAGAGCCCCTTGATACGTTTGGATATGAACGTCCATGGATCGGCAAGGTATTTGCGGCTGAAGAAATAGCCCGCCGTGATGAAAAACAGCGGCATGTGGAACGTATAGATGAAGCTGGTGAGCAGTGCCGGCCCTTCGGCATGGCCCACCACCACCAGGATTATCGCTATTCCCTTCGCTATGGATATGACCGTATTCATTTTTGAGAAAAGGGTGTGTCAATTCCGGATTGACACACCCTCTGTAGGATATTGCACGCCGAGGCGTATTATTTCTTAACTTTGTCGCAGATGGCCTTGAAGGCTGCGGGATGGTTCACGGCCAGCTCGGCCAGAGCCTTGCGGTTGATCTCGATACCGGCTGCGTGGATCAGACCCATGAGCTTGCTGTAGCTCAGGTCCTCCAGACGGGCTGCGGCGTTGATACGCTGAATCCACAGGGCGCGGAAGTTGCGCTTCTTCTGCTTGCGGTCACGGTAGGCGTAGGTCAGACCCTTCTCCCAGGTGTTCTTGGCCACCGTCCACACGTTGCGACGGCTACCGTAGTAACCGCGCGTCAGTTTCAATATCTTCTTTCTCTTGGCACGTGAAGCCACGTGATTTACTGATCTTGGCATCTTTTTTTCTGTTTTTGAAATCCAGCGGCTTTATTCACTCTTTATATGCTGGAATTTCGGTTAATAAATTTGTAATACGGGGCAAGGGCGCTGCCGGCCCGGGCCCGGTGCGATCTTAACGAAGGTTCAGGAGGTCGCGTACCTGCTTGAGGTTGGCGCTTGCCACCAGTCCCGTGTGGTCCAGGTTGCGCTTGCGCTTCTTCGATTTCTTCGTCAGGATGTGGCTGTGATAAGCGTGCTTACGCTTGATCTTTCCCGTGCCGGTGAGCGCAAAGCGCTTCTTGGACGCGGCATTGGTCTTTACTTTAGGCATTTTGTTTTATTTTTAGTTGTTTTTAACCTCGGCACCGAGTGCCTACGGTCTCTAATTCTTTCAATTGGTTTTCCTGCGCGACGGGCTTGTCACTCCGCTGCGTCGGGGTTTTCTTCGTTGTCACTCGGCTGCGTCGGGAGTCTCCTCGTTGTCGCTCACCTCAGGCTTGGCGGCCTCGGCGGGTTTCTGGGCCTCGGGGCGCTTGTCCTTGCGGAGCTCGCCGGGCTGCTTCTCCTTCTTGGGCGCGGCCTTCAGGGGCGTGATCATGATGGTCATACGCTTGCCCTCCAGCACCGGCATCATCTCCACCTTACCAAGTTCCTCCAGGTCGTTGGCGAAACGCAGCAACAGCACCTCGCCCTGCTCCTTGAACAGGATGGAACGGCCGCGGAAGAACACGTATGCCTTCACTTTCGAACCTTCCTTCAGGAATCCCTGGGCATGCTTCAGCTTGAAGTTATAGTCGTGGTCGTCGGTCTGGGGTCCGAAACGGATCTCCTTCACCACCACCTTCGTGGCCTTCTGCTTCTGCTCCTTCTGGCGCTTCTTCTGCTGATAGAGGAATTTCTGGTAGTCGATCACACGGCATACAGGGGGTTCGGCCGTGGGTGAGATTTCCACGAGATCCAGCTCCTGGCTGCGTGCTATCTTCAGGGCCTGGGCTATCGGATAGATGCCCTGCTCCACGTTATCGCCCACCAATCGGACTTCGCGTGCGCGGATGCGTTCGTTGGTCTGATACGGGTCGTTGCGACGGTCGTCGCGACCGGGTCGCTGACCTGGCCGGGGCTTCGGCCCCATGGGACGCTTCGGTCCCGTGAATAATGGTTTTTTCTCCATCAACAGGATTTTATTGTTTTGTAAACGCCGAAACCTCGTCGTTTATTATCTTAGCGAAATCTGCCACGGGCATCACGCCTAAGTCGCCCTCGCCGCGCTTGCGCACGGCCACGGTACCATCGGCCTGCTCCTTCTCGCCCACAACGATCATGTAGGGTATCTTCTTCATCTCGTTGTCGCGGATCTTGCGGCCCACCTTCTCGTTGCGGTCGTCCACTTCGGCGCGTACGTCCATCTCCTCGAGCTGTGCGGCTACCTTATGAGCATAGTCGTTGTATTTCTCGGACACGGGGAGCACCACACACTGCGTGGGTATCAGCCACAGGGGAAGGTTGCCGGCGGTGTGCTCCAGCAACACGGCCACGAAACGCTCCATCGAGCCGAACGGCGCGCGGTGGATCATGACGGGACGGTGCTTCTGATTGTCGGCGCCCGTAAACGTCAGGTCGAAGCGCTCGGGCAGGTTGTAGTCCACCTGGATTGTACCGAGCTGCCACTTGCGGCCGATGGCGTCGCGCACCATGAAGTCGAGCTTGGGACCGTAGAACGCGGCCTCGCCCTCCACCTGGGTGGCTTTCAGGCCTTTCTCTGCACAGGCGTCGATGATGGCCTGCTCGGCAAGGTGCCAGTTCTCGTCGCTGCCGATGTATTTGGTCTTGTTCTTCGGGTCGCGGAGCGAAATCTGAGCCTCGTAGTTCTGGAAATCAAGAGCACGGAATATGTACAGAATGATGTCCATCACCTTCAGGAACTCCTCTTTGATCTGGTCGGGCGTCACGAACAGGTGTGCGTCGTCCTGCGTGAATCCGCGCACACGGGTCAGTCCGTGCAGCTCGCCGCTCTGCTCGTAGCGGTACACGGTACCGAACTCGGCGAAACGCAGCGGCAGGTCGCGGTACGAGCGGGGCGATGTCTTGTATATCTCGCAGTGGTGCGGGCAGTTCATCGGCTTCAGCAGATACTCCTCGCCTTCCTGGGGCGTGTGTATGGGCTGGAACGAGTCCTTGCCGTACTTGGCCCAGTGGCCGGAAGTGACGTACAGGGCCTTGTTGCCGATATGCGGGGTGATTACCTGCAGGTAACCGTATTTCTTCTGAATCTTGCGGAGGAACTGCTCCAGGCGGTCGCGCAGCGCGGCGCCCTTGGGCAGCCACAGGGGCAGACCTTGGCCCACCATCGGCGAGAACGCGAACAGTTCCATGTCGCGGCCTAAGATGCGGTGGTCACGCTTCTTGGCCTCCTCAAGCAGCACCAGGTATTCGTCCAGCATCTTCTTCTTGGGGAAGGTGATGCCGTACACGCGCACTAATTGGTTGCGTGTCTCGTCGCCGCGCCAGTAGGCGCCGGCCAGCGACATTACCTTGGCGGCCTTGATAGGTGCCGTGTTCGGGATGTGCGGACCACGGCACAGGTCGGTGAAGTTGCCCTGGGTGTATGTGGTGATGTGGCCGTCCTCCAGCTCGGAGATAAGCTCGCACTTGTACTCCTCGCCGCGGTCGCCGAACATCTTAAGTGCATCGTCCTTCGATATGTCGGCGCGGACTATCGGCTGCTTCTGAGCGGCCAGTTCCAGCATCTTCTTCTCTATCTTCGGGAAGTCCTCGTCGGTAATCTTGTGCTCGCCCGGATCGATGTCGTAGTAGAAACCGTTCTCGATGGCGGGTCCGATACCGAACTTCACGCCGGGATACAGTTCCTGCAGCGCCTCGGCCAGCAAGTGTGCCGAGCTGTGCCAGAAAGCGTGCTTGCCTTCCGGATCATCCCATTTGAACAGTTCTATCCTGGCGTCTCCCTGCACCGGGCGTGCCAGGTCCCATTCCTCGCCGTTGATTTTAGCAGCCAGAACGTCGGCCGCAAAGCGCGGGCTGATACTCTCGGCTATCTGTAACGGAGTGGTTCCCTCGGCGTACTCTCTGACGCCTCCGTCCGGGAATGTAATCTTTATCATTGATAATCAAATATATACATTGTCAATCGGGCATCTTCGCCTCGCGAAGATGCCTTTGCGCCCACAAAATTAGGAAATTATTCTCAATTTTCCAACATTTCGTCGTCATCATCGTCTTCCCAGTCAAGGAAATATGTCTCAGCGTATTGCGTGTCGTCACGGAATTCGCTCAGCTTGCGTCCCTCGCGCTTGGTGGGACGTCCCAGTCCCTTTCGTCGGTCCACGAATCCGGAAATGCGTGTCATCTCTAACAATTCATACTGCGACTGCGGCGTGATATTCTCTAAGTATTCGGGTACTAACTTGGCGCCCAGACGGTTCTGCGCCAGTTTCAGCACGCGGAACTTGTAGGTGATGGGAGGCTTCTTCACGTCTATCACGTCACCCTCCTTGATGGCGCGGCTGGGCTTCACGGCCACGCCGTTCATGGTGACGCGCCCTTTCTTGCACGCCTCGGTAGCCACGGTGCGCGTCTTGAACACGCGCATGGCCCACAGCCATTTGTCTATTCTTGTCTCTGCCATAATGCTTCGTTCCCCTTACTGAACCTTGACCCGCTGCAGCGTCAGCACTTTCTTGCCCATGGCGTTGAACAGCAGCACCTCGGTAGGCGACACGGGCCTGGCGGAGGTGGCTTCCTCAAGGGCCACGATCAGTGACGTCTCGTAGTTCATGTCGGGACAGGCCATGCGTGTCACACCTATGGCGTTGAACGAGATGGAGTTGGCCTCCTCCATGTTGATGTCCATGTGGCCGTTCAGTATGTTGCATCCGGTATTGCCGTGCAGTTTGCCCTCGTCCACGTCTATCATTATCTTCATGTCCGGGACGTCAATCTTCCGGTCGCCGATGGCGGTGACCTGCCACGTGCCGTTCAGGAAATCGAAGTTCTGGTGCATCAGCGTCATCACCTTGCGCCCGGCCTTGTCGTAGAAGTCGAGATAATACTCCGAGCCCGTCACGCCCCATGTGTACCGGACGGTGGCGCCTAAGGCTTGGTTTATCTCGGTGTCGGTCAGACCCTCCTGCGCGCAGGCCCTCATGGTCGTGGCCATATTGCCGAAGCTCAGCGTGGAGTCGGCGGGATTGTATTTATAGGTAGCGTTCAGGGTGTTGCATCCGTTGTTGCCGTACACGCGCTTCATGCCGGGCACAAAGCGCAGATACGGAGCCTTCTCGCCCACAGCGTCCTTGCCGTACACTTCCTGGATGCTCCAGTCGCCCTTCACCACGCCCTTCTTGATTTCCTCGGGATTGTACGTACGATTGTCGGTCTGCGAGGATATCACCTCACGGTCGTGAGGCAGCATCGGCTCCTCGGCCGTGTTCGAGCCTTGGGTTTTCGCGGATTTGTTAAAAACGCCGCAGGAGGCCATGCCCAACGCCAGCCCCGCGCATATTGCCGTAATCTGAATCTTTCTCATGGTCATATACATCTGTCATTCGCCCCAGTGCTTGCGCAGGGGATACCTGGTGGGGCGCAACAGCAGCCGCAGCGACGTGGAATAGAACAGGTAGTTCCACGTCCAGTTGGTAAGCACGCTTAGCTTGTTGCGCATTCCTAATATGGACATCAGATGGATGAACATCCACACGAGCCATGCGAAGAAGCCGTTGAAGCTGAAGTGCGGCAGGTCGGCCACGGCCTTGGCCTTTCCGATGGTTGCCATCGAACCCTTGTCGCGGTAACGGAACGGTGTGCGGAACTCACCCCGGTTCAGGTTCTTAGCCAGATTGTTGGCCATCTGCAGGGCCGGCTGGGCCATCTGCGGGTCGCCCTTGGGGTGGCCGTCGCGCTGCATCAGGCAAATGTCGCCCACCGCAAACACCGAGCCGTCAAGCCCATTGACGCGGTTGTACTCGTCCACCAGCACCCGGTTGCCGTGTCCCACGCATTCCTGCGGCAGACCCGGCATAGGCTCGCCGCGTACGCCCGCCGTCCATATCAGCGTCTCGTAATATTCCTTCTGTCCGTCTGCAAAGTTAACATATTTATCCGAATAATCCTTAAGAACGGTATTCAATCGGACATTCACCATTAGTTTTTTGAGTGTTTTCAGCGCGTATGCCTGCGACTGCGGCCTCATGGCGCCGAGCAGCGATCCGGTGCCTTCCACCAAGGTGATGGTGATGTCGTCCGGCTCCAGCTCGGGGTATTCCTTTTTCAGGATATATTTCTTCATCTCGCCAAGCGCGCCGGCAATCTCCACGCCAGCGGGACCGCCTCCCACCACAAGGAACGTGAGCAGTTCGCGGCGACGCGCCTTGTCCTGACATAACGCTCCTCGCTCGAAACGATCCAGTATCTCGTCGCGCGTATGCGCCGCCTCGGCTACGGTCTTGATGCCGAACGTCTCCTCGGCCAGCGAGTCCATGCCGAAATAGTTGTTGGTCGAGCCGGCGGCCAGTATCAGTTTGTCGTACTTTATGGTTTCGTAGCTGGTGGTCACCTCTTTGGCCGCGACGTCTATGTTCTTGACATGGCCCATGTGATAGCTCACGTTGCGGTGTCTCTTGAACTCGCGCCGGAACGGGAAGCAGATGTTGGCGCTGGTCAGTCCCGACGACGCTATCTGATAGAACAGCGGCGGGAAACTATTGAAATTATTCCTGTCCACCAGGCATATCTCGTACTTGGCGGGGTCCAGTTTCTTGCACAATCTCAATCCGGCGAACCCGCCTCCAATTATCACGATCCTTTCCATAACTTATGTTATTTTCTGCCTTTAAAACGCAAATACGCCTCATTCGGTTTCACTATCGCTCCCGCGCAATGAACATGAAAGGTTCTTACGCGTTTTCAATTACCCAACCGTCAAGAGTGCGCGTTTTGGGCGAGATATTGACACCAACCTTGACGACCGGCTTCCGGTTGATAGAGTTCTGATAAGGCAGGGCATACAGTTTCTCGTCAATCTGCCCTAAGGCTTCTTCGGGCGTACCTCCATACTTGAATTCAATGATGTAGATGGCCTTCGTACCGTCAAGTACCATGTCCATCCTGCCGCTTGATGTACGCTGCTCCACATTCACCTGCAGTCCGACCAACCGGGAGATGATGAGGATGTCCTTTTGCCATTGCGATTCCTTGTTGGTGTGCGACATATAGGGAATACCCGCTAAGAACGATTTCATCTCACGCAGAAAGCCCTCTATATCGTCCTGCCTGATGAAACGCCGTAATGAACGGACAAAGTTATCGGAGCCGAGTGCATTCCAGTGTCGTACTTTCTTAAGCAGATTGTTGAAAAAACCTTTCCTGACTTCAGCATTCGGATATCCTAATGTGAACTCGTCGTAATCCTCATCGTAATCCTTGATAGTGAGATAGCCGGTATAGTAACAGGTCAATGCCAGGTTATCGCCCAACACATCGCCGCTATCAAGCATACTTCCGGATACGACATAGCCTTCCAGGTCAGTGTCGTTCCAGTCGTTTTCCAGAAACTGTTGAATCAACCGCGTGGGGGTGCCTGACTGAAACCAGTAATCGCTGATACTGCGTGCATATAATGCCCTGACTACACTGAACGGATTATAGATGTCTACCATGTTCTTAGAGAAATGATAGCCGTCATACTGCTGTTTGAGCTTTGCCAAAGCCTCATCGTACGTCCGGCCTGAATCCCGGCCTAAGTCTTCGATCCCCTCTTTGAAATTGTCGGTCAGTTCCTGGGTCGTGATGCCGCAGATGGCCGAGTATTGCGGCAAGAGTGAGATGTCTACTATATTGTTCAGCCCGCTGAAGATATTGATCTGACCCAGCTTGCCCACGCCTGTCAGAAACACGAACTTCAGGTATTTCTCGTTGGATTTCAATACTCGGTAGAAGTCGTGAAGAATCTTGCGGTTCAGTTTCTCCAGTTCCCGCTTGTCGTGGACGTCGACGATCGGGCTGTCATACTCGTCGATAAGTATGACTACGGGCTGACCGGTACTGTAGCATACGTTCCGGAGCAATTTATGGAAGCGTCCGTCCGCCGTATCGTCCGGGTTCGGAAAACCATATTTTTTCTCCCATTCGTCAAGATTATCGGCAAGAGCTTTAGGAAGGTCATCCGGATTGTTGTAGCCACGGTGGGTAAAATCCAGATGCAATACCGGGTATTTAGTCCATTCCTCAGGTTCAAGGCTGTCGATGGCCAGACCTTTGAACAGCTCGCGTTCGGCGTTGAAATAGGCTTCCATCGTAGTGATGAGCATACTCTTGCCGAAACGTCGTGGACGGCTCAGGAAATAAAATTTGCCTGACGACACAAGCTGATGAATATACATGGTCTTGTCGACGTATAGACATCCTGCACGCCGTATCTCTCCAAAATCTGCCTGCCCTATCGGATACTTTACCATTCTGACTTCATTTTATTGAACTTGCGTACAAATATAACAAATTTAAGCAGAATGTCAAAAAACAGCAAGCATACAAACCTATTGTAGAGGGCCATCAGCCCTTCAAATGGGGAACGATGCCATTATATTTCTTCGGATGGCAATATCTGTAGGATAGATCTGTTATACCCCGAGATCTATTTTACGAATACGAAGATCTTATTGGTAAATTCTTGAGTGGAGAGGACCACGACATATCTGCCGGGGACGGGATGTCCGCAGTCTATCGAGACACTGACATGGCCTTCGGCCGGGATGGTGGTGCTGCGTTGCGAGATACCGGTGTCGGAAACTATATCGAACATGATTTCTACCGGACGGGGCGCATCCAGTTCGATATGTATCTGTCCGTTGTTCCATATAGCCTCTACGTTCCTGAATGGTTCCTGTGCCGTGTCCTCGTTCTTGCGCTCTTTCTCTTCCTCGCAGAGGAACTGTGAGTCCTCGGAATAATCCATCAGGAAGGCTCTGGTCTCGTTCTGTCCGTCGGCTGCGCCCTGTACACAGGTCTGCACTGCCACGGGTACGTTGCCGTGGGTGTACCATCTCCAGCACGTCACGGTAGTATGTTTCAGTGTGTCGGCCATCTCCTCCGTTACTGTCTCCAGAGTGTCGGGAAATACCCGTTCGGCATATTTCAGCGTCTCACGCGTCATGTATGCGGCGATGGTGTCGCCCTCGGCGACTACCAGACGTCCCTTGACGGGACCGTCTGACACACAACGGCCTCTCCGGATTATGGGGAATGTCAGCGTGTGCAGTCCCGTAACAAGATAGGGAGATTCCATCTGCAATGCCTTTGACGACGGTATGTCCGGGGCGACCGCGACGGTGAATGTCTCAGCCAAGGAATCCGGCAACAGATAATGATACCGTGATTCTTCCTTTATCAGACAGCATGAATCCTGTTTCAGGCTGTACCATCGCCTCTGACCTAACACGGTCTCCGACAGCAGCGTGTCTCCGAACGCCTTCATGATGGCGGCCGGAATCCCCGCCTTTGTCTGCTGAGACAAATCCCACACAGCATCGTCGCCTGTCGCCACCCTCTCGATCGGCGTCGCCTCGACGGTCAGGAGGTGAGAATGAACACATTCTCTGTCTACAGCTTCGGTCTCGTATGTCTCTGATGCTACAGCGAATGTCGGCACAAGAATACAGCATCCCACCTTAAGTGGAAATGCTATTGTCAATCTGTACAGGACATTAGTCATTACTAATTCGTTTTATTAAAAAATGTTTTAATCCTCTAAATGAGGCGTAAAAGCTCATACACATTGCTATGAGTGCTGTTGTATTAGGGATGATATATTCTTGGATTTGTATTTCCATATTCGTATCCGGTGTACAGCTTAAAAGAGAAAAAAGCGTTATACAAAACATTATATAAATGGAATAGCCCAGCAGACATATCCATAGCGTTATGAATACTATTTTAATAATCTTTACAAACATGATTTTTACATTATTTATGATTGGTTCTTATTTGAGGCTCGTGATAATTTCGAAGATTTTTCCAAAAATCTTCTCCTTCCACAATTGGACCTCTGTGTACATTCAGAAAATTCTTTTCATCCGATTTCTCTCGAATAATTAAATCCGCATTTTCCAAACTCTGTGTGCCAGACATATCATCAAAAATCCGTACGACAGGATCATTAACATTTCTATAATCTATATCAAACGTCTTATTGTCTTTGTTATTTTCAATGTATCCAACTTCATAAGCGTTAATCATGACATTATAGTCAACATTTTCAGCTGCATCTTTGAGGAATTGCTCTATTCCTTTTGAAAAAGCACCACCCATGCTATGAGATACCAACTTGAAAGATTCATCCTTGGACATCTGAGATTTCCATTGTTTATATTGTCCTTTTGCATATTCATATCCTAAAGAGATCCGTTCCCTTGCAGTAGATAGCCATCTATAATCCTGATTAGTATAACATGCTTTATTATCAGAAAAATATTGTTTTGCGCCATTAACAAAACTTTTATTCCAATAAGGTCTGCCAGCATCAGGTGAACCTACTCCTATTTTGCCATTAATGAATATCACGACATTGCCGGTCGGATCGATTGCGTTCACCGGGTTATTTGCGCAGTATGCGAATGGCGACAGCCAGGGGGTGTCGATGGCTTTCTTGTCGGGTGTGGAGAAACGGCCCAGCGGGGCGCGGTACATGCGTGCCTCGAAGTTGTACAGGCCCAGGCCGAACTGCGTTATCCTCTCCTTGCCTCCATACAGGAAACGGTTCTTGATGAAGCTTGGATATGTGTCAGCCATTGCCCAGTCCCATTCCAACCACGGCTCGCCGTATGGGTAATAGTCCATCGGCTGACCTCTATTCGCTTCTGTCTCAATATATCTATGAGAACACATGACTCTACACATTAATACTCGATATTATATAAACCTTAATCAACTATATATTTGGCTTCGATTTGATTTATCAAGTCCTCATACGAATACTTTTTAAAGTATGATGACCTCCAAATCAAATCATCTTTGACAATGCGTAGGTATTCCCCTTTTATAAGAAACTGATCCAATGTCAGGTCCGTAATATTTGGAATATAAATAGTCTTGTCGGATACGTTTCCTATATCCAAACCGTCAGCGAAGGGATAGATTTTGTATTCTGTCACTCCTAAATATTGTCCCCATGAATTATTTGGGCTATTTTTTATGGGGCAGATATAAAATGGTATGTAGTGGGATAACCAAGACACAGACTTCTTGTTTATTGTTATTACGGCTTTACCACCAATGATGGAATCGCATATTGTTCTCTTACCTTTAATAAAAGAAGATATTATAAGATTACGGGATACATTGGGTAGCTCAAAATGAATGGTAATATTTGAATAGACATCACGCTTTCTGAGTGTATCAGCTGTTATACGAATATCTTTTAGAGCAGTTATCGCAGATCCCGATATGGAATTAATCTCATAAAAGTTATCAGAGTATTTTTCGATGCGACATATCGCCAATTGGCGTTGCATTGTATCTCCAAGTAAGAAATCACACTCATCATATATCAATAATGAGTCATTCTTGATTTGGATAATATCTCCGAACCACTCATCATCAGAGTAGTAATATCCATCTATATTCTCAATCGAATTTTGAGAATACAATGGACTTGTTGATATAATGGAAAGCATTAAAAATACCACCATAAAAATTAGGTTGATCAACTTCATTTCTTGCTTATTTTTAATTTGTTGTTAATTAATCATTTCTTTTTTAACCTTGTCATCATATTATGAATTTCACGATAACTGGGAGTCCCATCTGAGTTAAAAAGTGAACCGACATAGTTAATGTCAATATCAGAAACTTTTGATCTCCGAACAGGCATGCTGGAGGGGCTTACAGAATATTGTATCTGATATGCTTCAACTTCGTTTCCAGCTATATTTTGGTCTCTTTTCCCCTCTGCACTGAATATTCCTGCATTGAGTAAATTTCCATTACGCGAAAATCTTAATCCTCCGCTATTAATACTTTGACGAACATGAGCCATTTCATGACAGGTCAAGGCATCCTGAGATGTCTCAATAATTACCTTTCCGTGTTCTCCTTTTCGTACCATATGCGCTCCATCACCATTGACTTCGCTTAATACATATATATGAGGATCATTACCTAATAACTCTATATCGGACTTGCTCATTTCCAAAAATCCAATTTGGTCGGTCAAATCTGCTATTTTACTATTATATTTATCTATGGCCTTTTGAGACAGATCTGCTCTCTTTAGCTTTTCATTCAATTTTGCGACTTCATCGTTACACGACTTGATGCGACTGTCAATTCGATTACTTAACGCTTGTGCCTCCTTAGGATCTTCCCATATCATACCTGTCGGATCAATAAAGTTCACCGGGTTGCAGGCGCAGTAGGCGAAGGGGGACAGCCAGGGAGTGTCGATGGCTTTCTTGTCGGGAGTGGAGAAACGGCCAAGCGGGGCGCGGTACATTCGCGCCTCGAAGTTGTACAGGCCCAGGCCGAACTGCGTGATGCGCTCCTTGCCTCCGTACAGGAAACGGTTCTTTATCATGTACGAGTTCGTGTCGGCACGTGCCCAGTCCCATTCCTGCCACGGCTCGCCGTAGGGATAATAGTCCATCGGCTGACCGCCGAGACCTGTCTCGTCTATCACCCTGACCACGTTGCCCTGGTAGTCCGTCAGGTAATAGTGCGGTTTGCCGTCGGCATCGAAGTAACCTCCCTCGAACCGAGACATCTCCAGTGTCCCGTTCACAGCCATGTGTCCATCGCCGTCATAGAGCACATATCTGTCCGACATGTCGCCTTTGACGTCCTTACCGCTGCCGTCGGGGGTAGAGTATTCCGCCCTCAGCAGATTGCCGAATCCGTCCCGACGGTATTTCACCGAGCAGCCGCCGACCGTGACTTCGGTCAGATAGCCGTTGTTGTCGTATTGTGCGTCCTTCACCCCTCTGGAAGTATCGCCTGTAAGACGTCCGGATACGTCATACCCGACTTTGTGGCAGATGGCAAACCTGTCGTCGAATACATCTGTCAGACTCGCCGAGAGCTCATCCCGGCTGTCGTATAGTTCCGTTATGCCCGATACACGGCTGCCTCCGAAGCTCGCATCCAATGTCCATGGAGAATAAGCCGTGTATCCTGTAAGCCGGTTTCCGGTGTACGTGGCCTCGATGTCGTCGAGCCATCCGAACGTAAGCTTCCCCGAGGGATGACGGTCTATGACGCCTTTTCGCTGAATCTTCTTTACGTTTCCCCTTATGTCGTACTCGAAGCTGACGGACCTGTCGAACTTCACTCCCTGGTTGGCGCCGGTGGCCTGGTCGTTGCCCGGAAGTTCGGAATATGCGGCGTCGATAAGGAATCCGTTCGAATCATACTCGTAGTCGTAGGCATGCTTCTGCCATTCCTTGCGGCTGACGAAGCCGTTGTATCGTGGATGCGCGGACTTTGTGTCGGCGTAATACAGCCGTTCGATGTAATCGTTCTTGTGTGCCGATCCCTTCAGCTCGGTCTCGGCCTTCAGCTGCCAGCCGTGTATGTCGTAGGTGATCTTCTTCCGCGACGGACCCATTACCACGGCCTCCAGAAGTCCTGTCGGGCCGTATTCGTATTTTATCGTCGCGCTGTCGGTATGCGCCACGCCGTCACGTGTCCTATGCTCCGTCACAAGCATCTGAGTCCTACGCCCGCAACCGTCATAGCTGTAATAGACATCGCGGTCGGGATAAATGCCGTCGTACGTGGTATGAACCTCCGAGACGGAGAGGTCGAAGTTATATTTCGTGGTACGTCTTCCGACGTTGAATCCCGAGGCCACCCTCTGGCATTCCAGACCCCATGGGTTGTAATAACATACCTCATACCCCTCGCCGTTGAACAGTCCGGTCTGTTTGCCTGTGGAACTGCCGTATTCTACGCCCAAGGGCTTGAAGCCGTAGTCCTTCAAACCCAAGGCTTCGCGGAAATAATAGGTATCGTAGAAACGTTGCGTCACAATCTCTGCGTTTGCAAGGTTAATTTTCAATGTGGGCGTTATTGAAAAATCCTGCACCTCGCCTTCAGGACCTTTGAATGTAGCCGTGCGGCACGCGTTGCCGAGACTCATTGCCTCCGCATCGGAAATCGTCGCGTCAAGCACCATAACCTCGCGTCCGCAGCCGTCGTAGAAGAACAGCCTCCACACTCCGTCGGCATGGTCGCGCGAATGCATCGCCACCATCCTGTCCGCCGGATCGTAGACCATCTTCTCCTCGGCCATGCCTGGCGCTTTTCTCAAGACGCAACGTCCGTAGGCATCATAGTCGAACCAATAGGCCAGTTCCTTCATCGTCACCGATGAACGCGAACCTCCCGCCTCGGCCCCGGGAGGCAGAGTATATCTGAGGTCGCCGTAATCGTCGTAGACGTATGCCGTGACACCCTCTCCATGCCTTTCGGCCACTTTCAGTCCGCGCATGTCGGTGAACGTCTCTGTCACGATGCCGTCCTCGTCCACGGTTCGTTCTATCCTGAGAGTGCCAGCCGTGACCGGACCGTTCGGTCTTAAGCCGTCCTCAAGTATGCGGTACGACATGCAGAATCGCTCACCGCCTTCATACGTATTGGTTCGTATCCGAGTGGTAACGCTTCTGCCTTCCGATTGCCAAGGATCTCCGGCCTTGGTGGTGGCCAACACGAGACTCCGGGGCGAAGCCTCGTATGTGGTTGTTGCGAATGCATTACTCGTACCGTAACGGGACGCCGCGGCAGACTTGGTCTCGGATTCCGTGGGCGACAGGTCGGAGACGGGGGCTGCGGCCCAGACCTTGGAGGGTCGTCCCATACGGTCGTATTCAGACAGTACGGCCGATGCACCCGATGGCTGCATGGTCACGTCAAGTGTGACGCGTCCTAAGTTATCGAATATTGTCTTCGTCCGGACACTCTTTGACGGGTTGAGATACTTTTTTGTGATGACGCTGTTAGGTGAGTGCGGTATGTTGGAGCGGATGGAATATTCGTACTCGCACATCCTTCTCCCACTCAATGATACTAAAGAAAGACGTCCTACCGAGTCATAGAGATATTCCTCTTTAAGTCCGGACGGATCCGTAAGCGACTTGACTCCGACAAGAGGTTTCCATTCGGCACGGGATGTAAGTAGATTACCCGTCTTCTGCGCTATGGGATACAGTCCGTTGCTGTCCCAGGTCCATTCGGTCTTAATTCCCGCCGGGTCGGTGGCCGAGGCGAGGGTGCCGAAAATTTTGGCATCGGCGTCGGTGCTGACTTTATCGTTCCACGTGTATTTTTTCAGTGTGCGCCATGCCGAAGCGTCCGTACCTCGCCTTGTGCGGATGCTCTGCGTACGGAACAGGGACCGGGACGCAGTTCCCACCCGCGTATAGTCGGCGCGCGTTTCCCACGAGCAGTCTCCGTAAAGTTCCTTCACGCCTGTTACCACGCCAACGACATTGGCGGTTTTCATGGCCGTGGCGGTAGCCTGCGCCTGTCCTTCCGTGTAGCTGTATTCCGTCCTGAGACTGTCGTGACCTCCGCGCGAGACAGTCTTGGTATGCATCAGGCCGGTGCCGCGCACATATTCGTATTCCTCGCATTCCCGGATAGAGTCGCCATCGGCTGTGTAAGTGGTGACGATACGCTCGTCAAGGCGAATCGAAATGGCATTTATGGTATATCTATCAACCATGTATATTTCACCTTCTTCGTAATCGTATCTATAATACATAGTTCCCAAAGGAGGTGAATATACATATAGTTTCTCGTCGAAATCCGGCATTGTTTCAATCCCGAATCCCTGCAGTTTCTTGCGTTTTATTAAAGTTCCATAGAATGGACCTCCCGCCGGCATCCCGGAATAATGGCTTTCTGTTTTCTCCACAAGCCGATAATTCCCCGGTTGCCCTGCATAAGAAAGCGTGGCGGTTTCATGTAGAGAAGGTGAAAATACGGTATTGAGAATACCGGGAGCAGTTCCTTGCATCAGATCCATTCCGCAGTCGTTTTGTTCGGCTTTTTCGAATCGGTGCACGCGTTTCCCTTCAGCAAAGGTTTCCGTGACTTCCTCATACCATATCATCTCGTCTCCGAAACGATAGTCGAACGCCGAAGAATGCAGAGTGGCAGTAATCAGACCGTGATCGAACTCGGTTGACATGGAAGTTCCTTCCCCATAAGGTCCAACTGCTACAAATATACTTTTTGTCAAGAAAGTGGACGCTAAAGGGAGATTTTCGGTTTCAGCCAGTCCATTACCATCCGGGCCGTAGGAGTAAGCTACGGTTTTCGATTCCGGATCAGCTGCCCCGGTGGCAAGAGTGACGGATTTAATCCGCAGGCCGCCTCCGAAACTTAACTCGGGATGTCCGTTGACTTCTATGGCATAATAATCCTCGAACTTTTGGGGCTTGAAGCGGTGAGGCTCGTATTCAAGAGACAGGATGCCCCCTGTGGGATACGTTACTCCTGTCAGGATGCGTGCCTTCATATGTTGCTCGGAAGGCATCCGGTCACTGCCGGGTATGTCGATATTTCCGGGCGGATAGGACAGCGACTTCAGAATCATTTTGGGTGCGGAACATTTACCTCGTGCCCCTCTGTTGTAATATCCCCATAAGTCCTGGGAGTCACCGGATGTAAAGGTCTCGGGATTGTATTCGAAGGTCCATTTCTCTCCTCCGGTCATGGACAAGGACTTAAGCATGGTTTTATCATACGAAGTGGTTCCATAGGAAAATGAAATACTCCGGACTTCCCTTCCCGATGAATCCTTGACCGAAATTATTTTCAGCGTTTCCGGCGTAATGGCTGAACCGTTATAAGAGAATGATACCGACCCTCCGGGAAATGATATGGCGGTCAGATTAAGACTGTTGCCTGAAGGATATTGTGGTATATTGCGGTCTCCACTCCATTCCGAGACTTTATGTGAAGCACTGATGTTGGCGGTATAGAAGGCGTCATAGGACCGATACGGACCCGAAGATTTGTGATACCCGTAAGCCCATGTAAATTCCATCTTGCGCCCGGACGGGAGCTTTATTGACGTAAGTCCCCACTCGACCGGATCTTCTGTCATCCATCTTGATCCTATTGTCGAGTACGTCCAGATGTTGCCAAACGGGTCGGTAACCGTGATCGACGACAGGTCGGAAGCTGCCGTAATTTTGTATTCCTCGTGACCCGGAGTCCTGATTACTCCGTCTTCAAGAATGCCGTTGAAGGATATGCCTGCGAGGTTTATGGTAAAGATATCCCGTTCCGCGTCAAGACCTGGGGACTTGCCTAAAAAGGACTTGTTGACCATACACCTGTGAGCCGTCGCGTGGTCTATATCGGAAGGGCTGCGGTCGCCGACAAATTCGTATTTGCCGTCGGGGCGTCCGAGCACGGTGCGCGTCACGCGTAGCGAGGGAGTGAATGTCCAGCCGTAGCCTACGGGATACGGGTCATCGTCCACGCGTATTCCGTTGGAACGGTAACGGAGTTCCAACGGGATGGAGAGGTCTTCGGCATGAATGGTGTAAAGAGGAATACTGAGGTTGGCTGCGCCGGTGGCGAGGTCGGGGGTCGGCATCCTGACCTCGTTGAACTTATACGCCTGCGGTGCCTGTGGCCATACATCCTGCTCGGGCTGAGTCACGGGACTTGCCGCCCCCAGGCCCTCCGCGTTCATCAGAACGAGGGCCCAGATAAATATGATACGCAATATGGAATACAAGCGTTCCATGGCCGGCGCAAATGAATGGTGCGTAGGTTGGTTAGTTGCCTCAAATTTACGCTTTTATTTTCAATTTTGCAAGAGAAAAGAGGAAAGTGGAGACAAAATGACAGAAATTGACAAGCAACTAACAACAATTGACAGAAACGAGATAAGTAGAACCCACCCCAAATAATAATGAAAAAAGGTGTGACGGAAACTGCGTTCCGACACACCCCGGTAGTGATTAACCTTCAACCCTTTGTATCCCTGGTGTATTTTATAGTTTGTGAAGTTGAGAAAGTCATCAGGAGTAGTTTATAAAGTTAAAAAAGTTAAGATGATAGTGCAGACATTCGCAAGCTGAGGTATTATCTTGACTTTATAAACTTTTTCAACTCTTTCAACTTTAATTTTCGCATGCGAAAATTACTTGTATTCGCTCAGCATGCTCTGCAGACGCTTGCGGGCGAAGAAGATGCGGCTCTTGACCGTGCCGAGAGGCAGACCCATCTTTTCGGCAATCTCGCCATACTTGTATCCGGCGATGTACATGGAGAAGGGCACGCGATATTCCTGATTGAAAGCGCCGATGGCCTTGGAAATCTCCTTGACGGCATACGAGCCTTCGGGCGTGGTCAGCCCCGACTCCTGCGAGACATTGAGATGATACAGATCCTCCGTAGTGTCCACTATCGTAGCGCTACGCGTCTGACGACGGTAGTTGTTGATGAAGATGTTGCGCATGATGGTGAACACCCATCCCTTGAAGTTGACGTTGTCAACGTATTTGGACTGATTGTCTAAAACCTTGAGCGTAGTGTCCTGAACCAGATCCTGTGCGGTGTCTCGATTGGCTGTCAGACGGCAGGCGAAGTTGAACAGATTTCCCTGCAGTCCTACCAGCTTATCCCGTAATGATAAATTGTCAGCCATAGTGGATCGTTTTTAAGATTATACTCCTTAAACAATAATGCCGGGCATTTTGTTTCACATTCTTTATTAAAAATTTTAACATATACCTATCGGTCCAATCATATCCCGATTCATATATTATTCATCAACCCGTACCGGCTCAAAATTTGTTTAAAAGTCACAGATTTAGTAATTTTGCAGAGATTATGATAACAGCATCAGCGAAAAAGAGAGAGAACATAGCCGAGTATCTGCTGTATATGTGGCAGATCGAGGACCTGATACGCGCCTACGGGCTTGACATAGACCGCATTCAGCACGAGATAATAGACCGTTACGAGGGGCTGAGCGACGCCCAGCGCCGCGATATGCGCGACTGGTACGAAAGTCTGACAGACATGATGCGCCGCGAGGGCGTGGCCGAGAAGGGCCATCTGCAGCTGAACAGGAATACCCTGGCCGACCTGGAGCGTCTGCACCGCCAGCTCCTGTCCGATCCCAAATTCTCGGCCTACTCCAACCAGTATTACGCCACGCTGCCGCTCATAGTCGAGCTCCGCTCCAAGGCCAGAGACAACAAAAAGGACGAAATCGAGACCCTGTTCGAGGCCATGTACGGACTGCTGATGCTGCGCATCCAGCACAAACCCGTGAGCGACGACACCCTCGCCGCGTCAAGGCAGATATCGAAGTTCCTCGCGCTCCTCGCCTCGTATTACAAAAAAGACTACAACAACGAGCTTTTCAATCAGGATTGACCCTATGCGAATATTAGTGACAGGAAGCAATGGCCAGCTCGGTCAGTCGCTGCGGCGTTCGTTCGCCGGCGACCCCGGCATCACGGCACAATATACCGACTACGACACGCTCGACATCACCGACGCCGAGGCCGTGGCGGCTTATCTTGAATCCAACCCGGCCGACATCATCATCAACTGCGCCGCATACACGGCCGTGGACCGCGCCGAAAGCGACCCCGAGACAGCTCGCCGTCTCAATGCCCTGGCTCCCGGAATCTTAGGCAAAGCCGCCGCAAAAGCCGGTGCCAGAATAATACACGTATCAACCGACTATGTGTTTAACGGCGAGAACTTCAAGCCCTACACCGAGCTGGACGAGGCCGACCCCAAAAGCGTGTACGGCCGCACCAAACTCGAGGGCGAGTCGATGGTCAAGGCCGCAAACCATGACGCCGTCGTGATCCGCACCGCATGGCTTTACTCGGAATTCGGCAACAACTTCGTGAAGACCATGCTCCGCCTCGGGGCCGAACGAAAGGAAATCTCGGTAGTGGCCGACCAGATCGGCACCCCGACATACGCGCAGGACCTGGCCGACGCCATACACGCCATCGTGAAGAATCCGGAATGGCATCCCGGCGTGTATCACTTCACCGACGAAGGCGTCGCATCGTGGTACGACTTCGCCAAAGAGATATTCCGCCTCGCCTGCAACACCGACGTCACGGTGCATCCCATCAACACCGCCCAGTATCCCACTCCCGCACGACGCCCGCACTATTCCGTGCTGGCCAAGGACAAGATCAAGTCCGTGTATGGCATCGACATTCCCTATTGGCGAGACTCGCTGATCAAATGTATTAACAACCTCTGATTTCCCGAACTCATTTCATCACAATGTCTGACGAACTGACCAAAGAAATAAAGCGCCGGCGCACATTCGCCATCATCTCGCACCCCGATGCCGGCAAGACGACCCTGACCGAAAAGCTGCTGCTGTTCGGAGGCGCCATCCATGTGGCCGGCGCCGTAAAGAGCAACAAGATAAAGAAGACCGCCACCTCCGACTGGATGGAGATAGAGAAACAGCGCGGCATCTCGGTAGCTACCTCCGTGATGGGCTTCGACTACGGTGACTATAAGATCAACATCCTCGACACCCCGGGCCACCAGGACTTTGCCGAGGATACGTTCCGCACCCTTACGGCCGTGGATTCAGTCATCATCGTGGTGGACGTGGCCAAGGGCGTGGAGACACAGACACGCCGGCTGATGGAAGTGTGCCGTATGCGCAACACGCCCGTCATCATCTTCGTCAACAAGCTGGACCGCGAGGGCCGTGACCCGTTCGAGATTCTGGACGAACTGGAACAGGAGCTGAAGATAGGCGTACGCCCCCTGACCTGGCCCATCAACATCGGTGCCCGCTTCAAGGGAGTGTACAACATATACGGCAAGCGTCTGGACCTGTTCACCCCGTCGAAGCAGACCGTGACCGAGCGCGTGGAGATAGACGACATCAACTCGCCCGAAATCGACGAGCGCGTGGGCGCCGACGACGCCGCACGCCTTCGCGACGACCTGGAGCTGATAGAGGGCGTGTACCCCGACTTCGACACCGACGCCTATCTGCGCGGCGAAGTGGCTCCCGTGTTCTTCGGCTCGGCGCTGAACACCTTCGGCGTCAAGGAGCTGCTGGACACATTCGTGCGCATCGCGCCGGCGCCGCAGCCCATCGAGGCTGTGGAACGCACCGTACGTCCGGAGGAGGACCAGTTCTCGGGCTTCGTGTTCAAGATTCACGCCAACATGGACCCCAACCACCGCTCCAGCCTGGCGTTCGTGAAAATATGCTCGGGCAAGTTCGAGCGCAACGTGTATTACCACCACGTGCGCCAGGACAAGCAGATGCGCTTCGCCGCCCCCACGGCGTTCATGGCGCAGAAAAAGAGCGTGGTGGACGAGGCATATCCCGGCGACATCGTCGGCATACCCGACACCGGCAACTTCAAGATAGGCGACACGCTCACCGGCGGCGAGAACCTGCACTTCAAGGGCCTCCCCTCGTTCAGCCCCGAGATGTTCAAATACATCGAGAACGCCGACCCGATGAAGGCCAAACAGTTAGAGAAGGGTATCAACCAGCTGATGGACGAAGGTGTGGCGCAGATGTTCGTCAACCAGTTCAACGGCCGCAAGCTGATAGGCACCGTGGGCCAGCTGCAGTTCGAGGTGATACAGTTCCGCCTGCTGCACGAATACGGCGCACAGTGCCGCTGGGAACCCATCAGTCTCTACAAGGCGTGCTGGATAGAGAGCGACGATCCCAAGGCCCTCGAGGCCTTCAAGCGCCGCAAGCTGCAGTACATGGCCAAGGACAAGGAAGGCCGCGACGTGTTCTTAGCCGACTCCAACTACGTACTGCAGATGGCCCAGTCCGATTTCCCCGAAATCAAGTTCCACTTCTCTTCCGAATTCTGACGCCACACCCTCCGAATTCTGACGCCGCACCCGCGCCGAAGAATTCCGATTTGGAGAAATGACCGATTATAACTAACTTTGCCTCATGAAGAAGACCAAGAAAATGAGTTTCTGGATGCGCCGCCGGTCGCACATCGCGCCGCTGCTGATAGGCAGCCTGGTGATCGCGCTGCTGTTTTTCAACGAAGACACCTCGTGGAAGAACAACATGAAGTATCAGGCTCAGATCAAGTCGCTTCAGGAGGAGATCAAGGCCTGCAACGACTCCGCCCGCTGGTTCCGCGAACGCCGCGAACAGCTGCTCACCGGCAACGAGGAACTGGAACAGATAGCCCGCGAGGAATATCACATGCAGAAACCCACCGAGGACATATATCTCCTCACCGAATGACCGTACAGAGCACCGGGAAATGAAGAAGACACAAGACACCCCCGATAAGAAGAAAAAACGCGAACGTATCCGCCGCGCCATGGAGCGCACGGCCACGTTCGGACTATTGCTGCTGGCCATAGGGCTGGTGGCGCCGTTCACCGACCTGTCGAACACCGCGATGATGGCTGCGTTCAAGTGGATATTCGGCGCCGGATCGCTGATATACCTCGCGGCACGCATATTCGGTGGCACGGATCGGGAAGCCTCCGTGCGCCTGCGCCGGCTGCACCGTATGGAAATATGGGCCGGCGTGGCATTCTGCGTGGCCACGTTCTTCTGGTTCTACAACACGTCGCGCTATCCCTACATGTCGCTGGCGGTGATGCGCGACACAGTGGTGTTCACATTAGCGGGCGCGTTGATTCAAATCATAGCCGCATGGATGATAGCCTCGCAGATGAAAAAGGAGGGCGGAAATCCGGCCGATAAGAAATGAGCCAAGACAAACGCATAATGACCGTGGACGTGGGCAACACGTCGGCCAAGCTCACCGTGATGGAGGGCTCGGACAATGTGGTCAGCGTCACGGTGGCCGAGGTGACGCAAGGCGCCGTAACCGGAATGCTGCAGGACACCGGCGCCGAGGGCGTGATAAGCTGTTCGGTCGGTCCCGACATCAGCGGCATACTCGCCGCCGTATGCGCGAGCCGCAACCTTCCTTACGTCTCGCTTGACGCCTACACGCCGGTGCCTGTGGAGGTAGACTACGACCGTGCGGGATTAGGCGCCGACCGTCTCGCTGCCGCCGTGGGCGTGGCCGAACCGGACCGATGCTGGCTCATAGCCGACGCCGGCACCGCGCTGACCCTGGACATGACACGCGGCATGACATTTGCCGGAGGCTCGATAGCCCCGGGCATGAACATGCGCTTCGAAAGCCTGCACAACCACACGCACCGCCTTCCACTGGTATCGCCCGAAGGCCACGCGCCCCTGTTCGCCCGCGACACCGCCCAGGCAATACGCTCGGGTGTGATACGTGGCATGGCTTACGAAACCATGTCGGCGCTCGGTCAGTTCAGGCAGTTCTGTCCCGACGCGCGTCTGTGCGTCACCGGAGGTGACGCCCCCGTGCTGAGCCGGCAACTCACCATAATGAATGTGCCGCACACCGTGTGCAATAACGCGGTGGCACGCGGACTTGTCAAAATATTCAATTACTGCGAATCGTTAAGGGTCTGTTCCTTAAAAAATGTATACGCCAGGGCGGTGGATTTTCGAGGTAATTTATCCGGTCTCAGAGGGAGCAGCCTCGGGGCTGTGACCGAGGAGAGCGGATAAATTAACCGAAAAGACACCGGGCAAGGCTCAAAATAAATATTAATTATTAAACTTAGTCTGTTCAAAATGAATACGTCAGAAAGAGGAAATAGCTCCGACTCGCAGATGCACCTCATCTTTGGCCTTTTGACTCAGTCACATAGCCCGCTATGCTCCTGAGTCTGCAAGACCAAAGCTAAGGCACATCTGCGACCCTGGTGTATATATTTTTTAAGGAACAGACCCTAAGAGAGAAATGAATAAAACCGCACGATTTATAGCAACCATGGCCGCAGTGACGGTCATGACAGGCGCGATGGCCCAGAACACCACCACGCCCTACTCCATGTACGGCTACGGCATGTTGCGCGACAACGCCACCTCCATGCAGCGCCAGATGGGATCCGTCGGTGTGGCCATGAATTCCGGCCGTCAGGTGAACGTGATGAACCCGGCGGCGTACGCGGCCACCGACTCGCTGACATTTCTGTTCGACCTGGGCGCCGACGTATCCATGATGTGGAGCAAGGAAGGGAGCGCCAAAGAATATGCCACAGGCGGCGGTGTGGACTATCTCACCACGCAGTTCCGCATGGGCAAGCATTTCGGCGGTTCGATCGGTATGCTGCCACTAACCTCCGTGGGCTATTCCTTCGGCAACGAGATCAAGCACGGCACCCTGGCAAATCAGGGAACCGGCGGCATCAACCAGCTTTACCTCGGTGTGGCGGCACAGTATTTCGGAGTGTCGTTAGGCGTCAATGTGGGATACGACTTCGGAACCATCACCAACGACTTCTTCACCACACCCACGGGGCAGAACCAGATCAAGACGGAACACACCATGAACGTCCGCGACTGGGACCTGCTGATCGGAGCGCAGTACACGCTGCGTCCCTCCAGATTCAGCAAGGCCGTGCTCGGCGTGACATACAAGCCCAAGAAGACACTGCTCGGCACGGCCCGCGTCACCAAACAGACCCTGTCGTCCGACAACAAGGTGGACCAGACCACTCTGTCGGAAATGAGCATGCGCAACCACTACTATACCCCGAATTCCGTAGGTGCCGGCGTAAGCTACACCTACGAAAAGGCCTCGCGCTGGATGGTGGAATTCGATTACCTGTGGCAGGGATGGAGCGACTGTAAATACGATCCCATGTATGCCGACGGCGACCTGATGGACAAGGACAACCTGGTGTTCCAGGGCATGAAGTTCAACGACCGCATGCGATATGCCGTAGGTGCCGAATTCGTGCCGAAGCTGCGCGGCAATTACGGCGAACGCATCAACTACCGCATCGGTGCTTACTACTGCGACGACTATCTGAAAATCAATTCCAACAGCGTGCGTGAATATGGCGTGACCTGCGGTTTCGGACTGCCGACGCCCGAAGGCAAGACCATGATCAATCTCGGACTTGAATGGAAACACCGTCAGGCATCGCCTCAGACCCTGATATCCGAGAACTATTTCAACGTCACCCTCGGCGTGAACTTCAACGAAGTGTGGTTCTTCAAGCGCAAGATCAAGTAATAAACGCATCAACATCAAGACCTGAATTGAAGCGGCATCTGTCAGATATGAGACTTTCGGCCTGGGCGTTCGTCACGCTCACGGCCGCTTCCCTTATATTACCCTCCTGCCGCGAAGATAAAAAGATAGACATCGCCTCCCGACTCAATCCGAAGAAGATGGCCACCATGACCACCGTCAACGTGGCTACCCTTATATCGGACTCAGGCGTCATACAATACAAGATAGTGTCGCCACTATGGACGGTATACGACCAGGCCGACACCCCGTACTGGAATTTCCCGAAGGGCCTGTACCTCCAGAAGTACGATCCTTACTTCCACGTGATAGCCACCGTGGCGGCGGACTCGGCCAAATATTTCAAGAACCAGAAACTATGGCGTCTTGACGGCAACGTGGAGCTGACCAAGGCTCCGAAGGATGTGTTCCTGTCGCAACAGCTGTTCTGGGACCAGGGCCGCGGCAAGATATACAGCGACTCGTTCATGCACATCGAGACCGAGACCCACGTGCTGGAAGGCATCGGATTCGAAAGCAACGAGAACCTCACCTCCTACCGCGTGATCGAGCCGCAGGGCATCTTCCCCGTGAACCGTGCCGACTTCCAGCCCGGAGACTCACAGGCTCCCGAGCCGGTATCGGCCCAGTCATCCCCCGCGCCCAAGGAAGCTGTGGAAGTGAAGGCCGACCCGAATAAAAAATGATAACCAACCAATGGACCTCCCATTCAGTCTCGCCATCGTCATCACGCTGATCGCAATAGCATTCTCCGGCCTATTCTCAGGCACGGAAATCGCTTTCGTGCAGTCAAGCAAGGTACGCATGGAAATCGACGCCGCGCGCGGCGGAATCATCGACCGCATCATCCACCTCTTCTCCCGCCACGAGGACATGTTCATATCCACCCTGCTGGTAGGCAACAACGTGGTACTCGTAATTTACGGTATCTCGTTCTCGGCCATAATCAATCCGTACCTGCACCAATGGCTTGACAACGAGGCGCTCGAACTCATCACCAACACCATCCTATCCACAGGCATCATCCTTATCACCGGAGAGTTCCTGCCCAAGACCACCTTCAGGATCAACCCGAACTTCACCATACGTCTGCTGGCGTTGCCGCTGTACATCATCTATCTAGTGCTCTATCCTCTGTCATGGTTCGTGTCGGCCATTTCGCGCGGACTGATGAAAATGTTCGGCATCAAGGACAGGAACGACGACAGCAGCCGTCTCACCATGGATCAGCTGGACGATTATATCCAGGATTCCATCGAAAGCCGCGAGGGCAAGGAAACTATCGAAAACGAGGTGAAGATATTCCGTAACGCCATAGATTTCAAAGACACACAGATAAGCGACTGCATGCGCCCACGCAACGAGATAATATCCGTTCCGCTGGAGGGCACCACTCGCGAGCACCTGCTCAAGGTGTTCATATCCACGGGCCGCAGCAAGGTTATAGTCTATCGCGACGACATCGACGACGTGGTGGGCTATCTGCACGTATCTGAACTGTTCAACGGCGACAACGACTGGCGCCGCCGTCTCAAGCCGGTGCTGTTCACTCCCGAGACCATGCTGGCCAACAAGATGATGCGCCGCATGATGAACCAGAAGCGCTCCATGGCAATCGTTGTAGACGAGTTCGGAGGCACCGCCGGGCTCGTCACCCTCGAAGACATAGTGGAGGAGATATTCGGCGAAATCGAGGACGAACACGACAAGGAACGTCTCGAGGCCCGCGAAGTGGAGCCGGGTGTCTACGAGTTCTCGGGACGCGTCGAGGTCAGCCAGGCCAACGAGATGTTCGGACTCGACATCAAGGAGAGCGAAGACTACCACACCCTGGCCGGATGCGTGATGTATAATCTCGGAGCACTCCCGACCGAAGGCGAGGCGGTGACGGTGGGACACCTGCTGTTCACCGTCCTGAAGATGTCCACCACCAAGATCGAGCTGATCAGGGTGCAACATATCGACCCACAGCAATAACCGCCGATACCGAGACCACGTATCGACAATATATTTGGTGCATTATATTGTACTTCTTTTATTTGTTTTATAAATTTTCTGTCTCTTATACACATCTGACGCTGCCGACGACTTAATAGGTG
>ERZ1026968.83-NODE-83-length-57476-cov-7.602550_pt1 | contig 57476 bp, 52 predicted proteins | sample MGYA00519295_ERZ1026968 | MGnify/ENA primary metagenome ERZ1026968 (study PRJEB26926, sample SAMN06164480) | human gut metagenome | biome: ENVO:00009003; feature: ENVO:2100002; material: ENVO:00002003 | host: Homo sapiens | place: USA | collected 2012 ...
CGCTGTGGTTTTCCTTAAAAAAATTCACAAATCACAAAAGTTTAAATGAGTTCATCTAATAATCAGTATCGATGCAATTGCAACCACAAGAAGAACAGAATGTAATCTGCCGGTGATCAATCGATGCAATTTGTTGAATAATCCATACTTTGCAATAATGATTCCAAGTACGGTAGACATTAATGGATAAAGATAATAAGCAGCTGCTAAAGGAATCTTTTGGCATGTGTATACTATTATGATGCATGATAATGCCATTGTGCAGTCCAATACTTTTTTATCAGAGCTGAATCCCCATATCAGGATAGGCGTTAGCAAAATGAATTCTATGTAGTAACATACATACCATGCAAACGGAACATTTACCCAATGTTTATGGGGGCCTGTTTCTAATCCTATCAAATTATTAGCCAATTCTTTAATGCCAGGCAATGTATCACCGTTAAGAAACCCAATCACAAGGAATAACACATTGACAACCCAATATGCCAACAGAAATTTAAAAAGACGGGTGAATCGTTTTTTCCAAGTGCTGTATGCTTTCGTATTCATCATCAATGCATACCCGCTTGTCAATGCGAAAACCTGAACACAAATGCCTCCGGTGACACTCAATATTTCTACAGACGCTTTTCCTATATAGCCAAGGGAAGTTCGCCAACCAACTGCATTATCAAGCCAAATCGGAAATTCAAAAAGATGATGACACATCATTAAGAGAATGGCGAATCCAGCCATCATCGTAGACATCTCCTTGGAGAAGAAATCTTCTTTAGGGGATAATTTTTCGGTGGGGGTAATTTGCTTATTATTAATCATATATAACATAGCATAATTATTGGATTGAGTCCGCATACTCGAATACGAGTCTCTTGATTTCGTCAGCGTTGCCGTCGGGGGCTGCTCGATGCTTATCGTCATGAAGATATTCCATGATGTTTCGGTTGTAAGCATGGCTGTGATGGCGAAGATCCATGTATTGGTCGAGGCGCGTTATCAAATCCTGTTTCTGAAAATCATAGACTTTCACGTTCGGCAGCTTTACAAGTTTTTGAATCATGTATTTCTTTGATTCCAGAATCGCATTCAAGACGTTGGATTTATCATAAATCATAAACTCGCCAATTGAGTACGGAGGAAAGTATATCAGCCATTCAACGGAATTTGACGATTGTTTTATGGTGTTATACAGTGAAGAATCGAAACGTTCCTTGATTGAATTCAAATCGAAATGCTCCTCTTCGTATCCTTTCTCCTTATGTTTGTTGTAATCATCTGCCAATGCTTGGTATCCCACGGGTGAATTGAAATGATACAGTCCTTTTTCTTCAAGAGGATTTCGTAAAAATAGGATTGTATTTTTCAAGGAAGTGTAGTTCCAGAGATATTCGTAGTCGTCCCGGATATTGTCATTGTAAAGATACTTGTTTACGGCTCCTCGTTGTCTTGCAAAGCTGAAGAAATCGAGAGCCAAGATTATGTGTTTTACCTTTCCTTGACTTATGACGTATGGCAATATGACGGCATAATCGTCATCGGTGGCACCCATGATGCTGAAGTTCTTGGATTTCCAGCCCCATAGCGAATCGACTTGCAAGGGATAGTGGTTCATGGCCATGGAACTTCCGGTAATAATTGCATTGTAATTATGGTGTCGGGCAACACCGGCGATTTCAAGACGCTGGTTGCCAAGATACTTTTCGTGTTGCCGATATTGCTGATAAGGATCGACAATAGCCACAAATGCTCCTATTGCCACAAGCAGCACTACTATAGCGACTATAATCTGTATGAAGCCTCTTTTATAATGCATTGATGTACCGTCAGAAGTTGAAGTAAAGGAATGTCACTACTCTGGAAATGAACAGGACTCCACCTACAAAGCATATAATCGTGACAGCCTGTTTGGCTCGATACTTGCCGTAATCATTGCAGAGCTGATAGGCGGTCGGACCGATAACGCCGGCCAGCATCGCGAAAAACAGAATCATCATATTCACTGAGTTCGGCAATATGGATGGCAGATGCGAGGTATATGCCGGGCTTAGATAGAACTGATGATTGTCGAACATGGAGGAGATTATCACCCACGCCTCGTGCATGTTATCGGCACGGAACAGTACCCACAGTATATTGATAAAGAAGAATGTGATGAACATTCCGAGCCAGGAAGGCATGGAATACCCCTTCTTTTTCCATATGCGGTGAATCATCACGCCGATTCCATGACAGATGCCCCATACAACGAATGTCCAGCCCGCACCGTGCCATATACCGCTGATCAGGAACACAATCCCGATATTGAAATATACGCGTACTTCTTTTCTGCGGCTTCCACCAAGAGGAATGTATACATACTGGGTCAGGAATCTATTGAGTGTCATGTGCCATCTGCGCCAGAAATCCTGAAAATTAGTGGCTCTGTACGGGGCGTTAAAGTTCAATGGAAGATTGATGTTGAACATTTTTCCGATGCCGATAGCCATGTCGCAATAGCCGCTGAAATCGAAATACAGCTGGAATGTATAGCTTAACGAAATGAGCCAAGCCTCGGCCATGGTGTAATGCGGAAGGTCAAGATTGTATCCGGCGTTGGCGAACACCGCTATGGAATCGGCTATTATAACCTTTTTTGCCAGGCCGACGGAAAAGATGAAGATGCCGTCGAACAGGTTTTTGGCTCGTGGATTCCTGTTCGCCTTGTCCTCAAATTGAGGCAGCATTTCTTCGGGCAAGACAATCGGTCCGGCTATGAGTTGAGGGAAGAACGTCACGAAGTTACAGTAGTCTAAGAATTTCGGCAATCTGCCTTTGTTCTTGTACGTATCCACAACGAAGGCTAATTGCTGGAAAGTGAAGAAACTGATGCCAAGCGGCAGCAGGATATTTTTCAGAGTATAGCTTGTATTGAACAACGCATTGACGTTCTCGATCATGAAATCGGTATACTTGAAATATCCCAGCATGCCGAGATTGAACAGCAACCCGATGCCGAACAATACTTTCTTTGTGATTCCATCCCATTTCCTCATTCCTACTGCCACGCCGTAATTGACCAGAATGGAGGAAACGATAATCGGGAGGTATGATGTATTGAAGAAGGCATAGAAATAGAGGGACGCCAGAACCAATACTCCCTTAGCCCACTGATGGAGATTCAGTCGATTAAGACCGAAATAAGCCAACAGGACAACGGGTAGAAAAACAAATATGAACTCAAACGAATTGAAAAGCATAGAATTCTCTGAAGTCCTATATTACACTTTCTTTTGACGCTTCGCGAGTCGGTAAAAATAATATGCCGAGCGTAAGGCAGGAGTAGCACCCTTTAGCAGAATTGTTGATAACCGGGGATGATTGGCTATGAACGATAACACCATGTCATTGTTACATAGCAGGGGAGGATATTTGGTAAGACTGTCGTATAGATCCGAATATCTCAGTCTCCAAAGGTAAGTCTTAAGTTGATTTTTATATCCGAAAAGATGATGTTGAAGAATTGCCTGTCCTGAGTCGCGGTGTCCTTTGTCGAACTCATCGCATGCGACAAGACCTGTTCTATATATAAGTTTGAGAGAGTCTATGATTTTTTGAGGTGAGTTGCCTATGGATGAAGTCTGATATTCAGATTCCGTATGTGCTATAGCCGGTGAGGGTATGAATATGATTCCTTTTGCATTAGCCGTGCATCTCATAACGAAATCCATATCCTCAAAACGAACGTTTTCTTCAAAACGAACGTTATTGTCTTGTAGGAATGATGTACGATAAAGATAAAGCCATGGAGCCCAGGGTACTTCATGTGATGTCAGGAATTGCCGTCCTGATATCAGCTTGAAGTTGTTATTGTATTTATATTTATAATATCCGTCTTTAGTGACGTTGCCGTACTCATCAGCCGTCACAAAGTCGAACATTACAAGATCGATACCATTGTATTGCCTGATGGCATTTATCATCACATCGACACATCCTTGACAAATAAAATCATCCTGATCGATGAAAAATACATAACGGCCTTTAGCGTTATCTATGGCTGTGTTTCGTGCACCTCCCTGACGTTTGTTAACAATATGTTTAATAAATGTTAAATTGGAGGGGGTGAGTGCGTTATACTTATACGTTGCTACAATTTCTTCGGTCTCAGACGTTGGTGAACAGTCATCAACACAAATTACCTCAAATATCGAATTATCGATATTTTGAGAATAAATACTATCCATGCAACGAATAAAATCTCGTTTCTTAACACTGTAAAGTGGAATGATGAAAGAGATCAGAGTGTCGTTATTAGTATTTGTTTCAATCATTTCTATAATACCGAAATCCTTTGGCAGAACAATGACAAAGTCCTGCGGAATAGTAAAATTTATGATATATGGTCTTCTATTATTGTTTTGATATACCTGGCGGTTACATTTTTCCATGAGAATATCATGCGGTGATTGTAATTCTCATGTCCCATAGCAACGATTCTTTGCCTGTTGTTATGTAAATCCAGCAATCGCTCCGTTAATTCTGCTTGTGATCTGAAGATATAACCATTCTTTTCATTCTTAATTATTTCAGTGGCAATACCTACAGGAGTAGAGATTACACACCGGCCAAGAACAAACGGTTCTACGATGCTCTGTCCGAAAGTCTCGCTGTTACTTGCAACGATGGCAATGTTGCTGTTCAAATAATGATCCTTCACTTGCTGTTTCGAAACAAAACCTGGGAATATTACCTGATTGCCGACTCCCAACTCATTGGCAAGACTTTTCATGTTCTTCATCAAATCCCCACTACCCGGCAACGTAAGACTTGCGGCAATGTCATTGCTTTTCCTCACATATTCAGCAAATGCTCGTATAATCATATCCTGATTCTTGCCTTGGCGGAATTGAGCAGGAAATACCAGATGCAATGAGTCTGTTTTGGGAACGACGAATTCATCCAGAAAGTAATTTTCATCCACTCCCAATGGAATGAGATCAATTTTGTAAGACAATAAACTGAACTTCTTTTTAAGAAATTCAGTCATGCAGATCACGTGGTCAGCGCTTACCCACAATGCGCTTCCTATAATTCCACGGGCAATGATTGACTTAATTGGACTATTGTTCCTGAAACCATGTATTGTATATGCAATTTTGAATCGATGCTTTCCCAATAATTTTATTTTTGCAACGGATGCTATAGCCAATTGCCAATTGTTCTGAACATGAACGACTTTAATATCATTTTGCTGAATAATAATGATAATTTCATTTACCAGTCGGGTGAAATCATCGTGAGCGTCAAGACCCGGAATTCGAGTAATCGGAATACATCGCTCGGATAGTTTCTGTGATAGTCCGAGTTCTTGCTCATTTTCGCCTGCAACTGCAATCAGAGGCACATCGGCTTCATATAATGATATGAGCTGGTCGGTCAGAACCTGACTTAATCCTATTTTATAGTCAGATGCAAAATATAATAATTTCTTCATTAGGATCTGAATTGAATCAGTTGCGTGTAGAATATGTTATCACGTTAAAACCTATTGTTAACAATGTCCGAGAACCTTTTTAATCATTGGATTTGGACAAATTGCCAACACAATGAATATCCAAGGTTTCAACTGTTTAAGATTGTACTTTAGAGATTTAGACGCACATTTGATCGTTGCCCATCTATTCCGACTCCCGATATTGATTCTAGCTCTCATTTTATACCAGAATGCAACGTACTCTTTTATTCCGGATTCGGGAAACTCTTTCAGTAATCGGCATAGTTCAGTTCCGACGACATCATGTGTAGACTTAATATCAGCAGGGTCCTTTCTTGTGGGCCCAGTCGTTGGTGTGTAGTATGTCGCTAATGTCTTGTTGCAAAAAGCAATTTTGAATTTGATTGACAATTTAGCCCATGTTAGCAAATCTTCGCCCGTTGTTACTCCTACGGGAAATCCTCCTATGGAAAGCAGCGCATGGCGTGATACCACCACAGCTGATGTCCATATAGGAGGATGTGAAATTGAAGCTATATGAAAATAATTGTCTAATCTGCAGTTTGAACAATTCCGGTCAATGCCTCTGATGATTGAATCGCTGTAATGTCCAAATTCATCGATAAATTGATATCTTGCAGAGAAAACATCACATTCATTATACTCATTAATCAAATTATCAATGGATTCCAAATAATCTCGATGCCATTTATCATCGGCATCAAGAAATGCGATATATTTTCCTTTTGCCTCCTGTATTCCTCTATTCCTCGCAGCCGAAACACCTGCATTCTTTTGATTGATCAATCGAATTCGTGGGTCATTAATTTTCTCAACCTCTGCTACAGAATTATCCGAGGAGCCATCGTTAATCACGATTATCTCAAAGTCCTGAAATGACTGGTCTAATACAGTTTGAATAGTATCACCAATCAGTTTCTCTTTATTATATAATGGAATTATAACGGAAATCATAGCTGCCAGCCACCTATCGGTTTGATTATTTTTGCCGGGATGCCTGCAATCAAATGGTTATCAAGCTCGTACTTATTATTAATAAGAGAATTGCCGGCAACAACACAATTATTTCCTATAACAGAGCCTTTTAAAATTGTTGTATTGGCTGCAATCCACACATGATTGCCTATTTTTATAGGTTTGGTATTTGGCAGCTTTTCACCTTCGGCATTAAATACATGGTGTGCATCCGAGTCCATTACCAATGAATCCCAGCTGAACTGAACATTGTCGCCAATATCGATTTTATCGGTACATACAATTTTGGTAGTTCCGGAAATAGCAAAATTCTTGCCTAAACAAAGCCTCCCATTTTCTTTGATACATATTATAGCGCCATGACCCACATGCACGTCATGACATTCCATGGCCCCATTCCTTCTAATGTCGATTATTGTATGACATGAATAGGTGTCAACAGCGTCGGCTTCATGGAATCCTATATGTAGTGAGCCAAAATTCAGCTTGTTAAGTTTAATCCCTCCGCGCCACATATTCTTAACTCTAACATTCGGAGCCATAAGAATCGGTAATCTTAGGGCCTGTTTAAATGGTAAATATCTGAAATTAAACCAGACAGACCGCGGAATTGATAGTATCGCTAATATAATCTTATTCATCTTTCGAATAGTGTTTGTTTAATCCCAACATCATGCCGTAAAATCCGTATGGCATGGAAAGGGTTGCCATTGAATAGTTTACCGTATTATCGGAATATAAGGTTACGAATACACCGGCTATTGATGCTCCGGCTACAATAGCACTTAATCTTAATATCGGATTCCCTTTATTTCGCCAATAAGTAAGACAACAATGGCTAAATATTGAAAAGGAGCATATTATATACAGAATCAAAGCGATAAGACCATTATCACATTTCATCTGAACAAAATCGCTATGTGGCACGATAAGCCCACCATATACGAAATTATTGTACATATAATTCTGCACGGTTCCGGTGCCTGAACCTATAATTTCATGCTCCTTGTAAAATCTTTTTTCAAGATCTTTCCACATGTGTTCCCGTGCATTTGTATTGACATTATCTTCGGATAATTTCCCCTCTCTAAATTGTTCGATTGTGACGTTGTCATCAAAAAACATTTTTTGACGTAGGCTTGGAATAGTAAAAACGGCAATAACACCTAATATCAGGATACCGAAAATAATGGGCAAAGACTTTACTCTATATTTTATAAAATAAAATGCCATAATGGCCACTAAAGACCCCATGATAGATGTGCGGAATACCCAAAGAAAGCACGGAAGAATGAATAAAATGGTATATATCAGGTTCTTCTTTTTCTCGTTTGTGAAATAGAACAGTCCGATAGATAGAATCATTATTGAGATATAGTTGATTGCCTGAGCGGTACTATATATGAATACTCCGGGGACAAGATACGATAAAAACGGTACGAATGCAAAAATCAGACTTACGAATCCGATTTTTCTGGCCCACAATGATGATTTAAAAAAAACGAACTGATCTCTTACGACTGCGCTGGCAAAGAGACAAACCAACAATGGATATAGATATTTCAATATTACGCGGAATCCGTAAAATGGAGCCGGACTATATAGACAGCCTATAGTAATCCATATTAAATATATCGCATATATTTTAAGAGGATAATTCCATATCGGTTTGTCTTTAGCGACGAATAGTCCTAAGAAACATAATATTTCCAATACCATGAGTCTAATGGCGGTAAGGTCGATTCCGGCCGGAGCATAGAATGCCAGCAAACCTGTTGAAAAAGTCAGGCACCAGAACATCTCCGGACCACTTAGTCGCATTTGAACGGTTTTGTCAAACGGACTCTTGACTGTCTCGCCGCCGGAATAAAGAAACTTTATTCCGAAGTAGGTGATGATAAGGAAGTATACGTAGTTAAGAAGATACATAAGATAAAGCGGCGTTTTGCAATGCTTAATACGCAATGGGGCAGCGTTCCGCAGTTTTAAAATTATTAAATTCAAACAGGCTAATTAAAACAATTTGCCATACAGCTGTGCGATTTGGACGTTATATTGCTTCTTTGAAAAGACATGGGCGCGATTGTATGCGCCACGGGACAGCTGTTCGAACAGTTTTGGATTGTCGATGAGTGATTCTATCTTAGCCGCCATGTCATCGACTGATTCTGTTGAATGAAGCAGTCCTGATACTCCATCCTCCACAACTTCGGGCAGGCCCCCGGTATCAGATACAACTGGCACACAACCTCGTGCCATTCCTTCGATGGCTGTCAGTCCGAATCCTTCGGAGCGTGACGGCATAAGCAGAATGTCAATCCGATCATAGAATGACTGAAGCATGTCTTGATTCTGACGTCCCACAAAAAGCACTGAATCACCGGGTAATCCAAATTCCTTTACCTGCGACTCCATAAGCTGTTTCTGCGATCCGTCACCGACAACCAGCAATTTTAAATCAGGATGTCTTTTGTGCACCTCGGCAAAAGCGGGAACTGCCAAATCCATACCTTTGATGCTCTCCAGGCGGCTGACAACTCCGATTACTTCGGGCCTTCCTTTGCGAGGTGATTCCGTAATCTCAACGTATGAGGGAAGATTATTGTAGATTGTGAAATGATTGCCGTGCTTTTTAAGCTTGGTATTGTTGCCGAATATCGAGGGGTTCCCGAAGAATGAGGCCTCGGCCTTTAATGTAATACACTGGAATGCAGTCAGAATATGATTGTTCAGCCAATGAATCTGCTTAAGAGAGGGATATATATCGGCCGATGTATGGGCTGTCGCTATAATTTTCTTCATGCCCAAGGCGCGAAGAACCAGTATCGGCAAAGCTCCCGGTGCCATGTACTGTACATGAGCTATGTTCGGATGATATTTTTTTACGATAATCCTTAATCCTTTCCATAGATTTATAACCGTATTTTTTACTCCGTCTGGACGTTTGCCATCCGGACTCAACAGTTCCACTGTCGCACCGGCATTGCGGTAACGTTCCACCATCCGGTCTGCATACTCGAAGTAACATATCACCACCACTTCGTGACCAGCAGCCACAAGAGCCTCGACTAAGCTTAAGGTCTGGATTTCAGTACCACCGGTTAATAGGCTCGGTATGCAGACAAGGACTTTCATTGAATAAATATGGGATTGCAGCCAATAACGAATCAATTATTTGAATTTATTCAAATAATGGGCAAGAATCGGCATCGGATCTCGAAAAGACATATTAATAAAGCACTTGGTGCGGAAAAAGTCACGCCACCATTGGGCTTTGGATAATTGTCCTTCTTTTACGTAAAGGTAATCAATTGAATAATTCATCATATAGATTTCACGGACTTTATTGGAGTAGTATTCTTTTGAAGGATTAAGGTATAGTGCGTGAAGATTTGCTCCGGCACATGTTGAAGCATAAGCCAGTCCTTCATTCCTGAAGTTGACCTCCATAAAATAATTCCTCCCATCTTGTGTATGGATAAATTCAACACTGAATGGACCGTGATATCCGGAATGGCTGATAACCTTTTTGACTCCTTCTACGTTAACATCTGTCATAGATATCGGCAGAAACTTACCGTATGCGCCAGCTCCGGTCAATGGAGGGTAATGTCTGATTTTGCGGACAGCACCTGATAATATAATATCATTGTCGGTCGCGACTCCAATGCAGTCAAGCTCGTATTCTTTATCGATAAATTCCTGTACGATAAACTGTTGGCAATGACTGTTATTTGAAAGCGCCTCATCAACTTCAGTCCGATTATAACATATATGAATATCACTTTTCTCACCGCCTGTGCTGATCAGTGGTTTTAGCAACAATGGATATGCTATTACATTTTCTTTGAATCCTTCAGAACGATGAAATATTGTTGATTTGGGTACAGTCAATCCGCATTGTTCGGCCAACTTACATTGTTCTTCTTTATTGAATAAATTTCCGATTTGTTTTCCCCGGCATGGGGTAATGAATGTTTTGCTAAATACGATTTCATTTTGATCAACCCATTCGGCAGCTTCATCGAATGTGCATATCAAATATGTTTTATCCTCCTGATTATATGCGTTTAGAATATCGAGACATTCATTGATTTTTTCAATCCTATGAACTTGATTCCTTTTTACATATTTGCTTTTGAGGACATTGCATGTATCATCTTCGCATTTCAGAATCAATATGAATGGAATTTTTTCAATCCCAAGACTGCGAACTATACTCAATGTGTTATGTGTGGAATCACCAATGATGATCGCTTTAGTCATTTTATCTTATAAAAGAGTTCGAGATTGGTTGAATTAGCCTCAACGAAAAGATGCGGAAGGATGCCCACCCATGGTTTGCCACAAGGCGCCAATGCGGAATGATATATATTGATGGCATCGAGTTTCTTCTGATGTTCAGCCTGGGACATTTTCAGGACATACCCATTCTGCCAGTCAAGATTCTTTTGACGATAATACCACATCCAGACGCAATATTCATACACCTCTAAATCATCTCCAGCCAATTCTATACCTAATTCACGCGCTGCAAGATGGTCAGGCCATCCATCGCCATGATGTGGAACGAGAATAACATCGGGTTTGATTTCGAGAATCAGTGCCACAAGTTTCTTCTTTTCTTCGGGATTTCCCTCACCAATATTGCCATCGGTAAAATTCAGTTCATGAAGATGCCATTCCGGCAGACCAAGCGCAGACATCGCTTTGTGAGTCAATTCACGACGTGCTGAAATTATTTCTGATTCGGAAGTGGAACAGCAACCGCGATGAGAACCGCCGCCGCCAGTCAGTTCGATGACATGCGGAGCATGGCCATCTGCAACCAGACGGGCAATCAAACCGCCACATCCGAATACCTCGTCATCGGGATGAGGTGCGATAATAATGACATTGCCATTCGGACTAAAGCAGGCTGCGCGTCTGGCTTTGGTCCTGACGGATGCAATCAGTATCCGCTTGATGCAGTCTTTAATATGAATTACAAACCGAGACATTTTTTATACACATCAACGGTTTGACGGGCGCAATTATCCCAGGTGAATTTTGAAGCCTGAGATATGGATTCGGATTTTAACCGTTTCATATCGTATGAACCATTCTCGAAATTCTCCATGACCTGACTCATGGCATGAATATCCATCGGCTCTACGTATATCGCAGCCTTTCCACCGACTTCCTCGAGGGAACTGTTTCGCGCTGTGACGCAAGGCACTCCACAAGCCATGGATTCCGCAATCGGTAGCCCGAATCCTTCATACAGACTTGGGAAGAACGATGCGGTAGCACCTGCGTATAGGTCTCCTAATTCCTCATTGCTAAGGTTTGATGCAAAATGTACCATGGTTTCGATATGAGCTTCTTCGATTACTCTTTTAGCCGCATCCGAAGGATTGCGCCAGACCAGCACCAAATGGTTTGCGGGATTATGTTTCGCAAATTCAGCATAAGCCCTTACAAGCGAGATAGTGTTTTTCCTGCCTATATCACAGGACACGCTGATAAAGAACGGCGAATCTCCGCAAAAACGATTAGGTCCGGTGGAGTGCGGATGCAATAACTGATGGTCGACACCCCAAGGAATCACAGTGATTTTATCCTCCGGAATATCCATATACTGCATTATTTCGCGTTTGGAATTCTCGCTGATAGTAATCACATGTTTACATTTGCGGAGAAATGGCGGAATTGATCTTCTGTTTGCCTCAGGGGATACGATATCCTCAGGGTATGAGAAGAACATTGCGTCATGTACCGTTACAATGCAACGGGAGGGATCGGTAACTATTTCGTAATTGTGTGTGATATGCTGCAAATCGTATCGGCCAAGTATTTCACGTACATGCAGTCGTTTAGACCATCGATTCCAATTGTCGTTATTGCGAAGATAGCCATGAATAGTCTTAAAACGGGTATTTAGACTTCTGGCTGAAATCCCCTTGATATTTTGAGTATACAGGCAGATATCGAAAGGCAATTCGTTGCTTGGAATTTTATCAAGACCTTGAATTAATTCCATGCAGGTGCGTCCAATACCATTCATGTGGCCAAGAGCATAGTAGGGGACTATGGGATTTGCGTCAATCAGAATTCGTTTCATAATCCGGAATTAATTATGAGCTATTTTACGTATAAGATTCATACCCGTAGAAAACCCCAACATTTTAGTAAGCAATATTTTGATTAAATACCCTCGGTATATACTCTTCCTGTGAGTTCGAATAGCTAACCAAGACGGTCTAAGGTTATTTAACCGGCACATCTGCCCGGCATTTAATTGATACTCGTCATTTCGGATATATTTTAGAATAATCTCAATCAAATAGACGTATTGATTGATCTGCATGATTGAATTATCTGATGTGTCATAAATCCTTGTCAGTTCCAATTCCTTGAGCGAAGTATTGATTCTGTCCATAAATTTACATGGAATAAAAACTCCTGTAGTAGTCGAGTTATTCCTGAGAATGTATCGGTATTCACCTAAATCGATGCCGACAATATGGTTTAATCGGGGAATAAGTTCCAACATTAGCCAAGTGTCCTCAAAAACCTGGCCAGTCGGGAATCTGAGATTGTCAAAACAGGATTTCCTATAAATCTTGTCCCAGACAACGCCGGTGATCATATTTTCCAGATATCCCTGCCCAATCTCTTGCTTTGATGAATAGTCAAATGCATTGAATAATCTGGTCTCATTACCATCGATATTTATCCAAGTGTGTGCAAATTGTAAAAAGTCAATGTCATGTACTTCTTCAAGCAGGTGAACGGCTTTTTTTATCAAGGTGCCACAATCACCTAATTCATCATCGGAGTCCAGAAACATTATATAGTCTCCACGACTTACATCAATTCCGACATTTCTGGCGGCTGCTTGTCCTTGATTAGACTGATGAATGACAACAAATCTGGGATCTTTTTTAGCCAAATTATCACATATCTGTCCGCATTCATCCGGGGATCCGTCGTCAATTAAAATTGCTTCCCAATTTGAAAATTGTTGCGCCAATAAACTGCCTACACATTTATCGATATAAGCAGCTGATTTATATACAGGAATGATAATAGAAACCTTGGGATTATTTGATTTCTGGATATTCATGATTATTATCCTTCCTTTATAGATTCAAGCTTTCGATACCAATGCATCAGATCATGCCGCCGGCAGAAACGGAAAAGCCATCCGCGGGATGGGCTATCGTTCCACGAACCATCGAAATGATGGAGTGAGTAAATTGACGAGCGGTCATAGCTTACAGTCTTGTTTGTGAAAACCGTGTTTGGGAAAATAGCCACGTCTTTCACCATCTGAAATTCATTTTTACGATGATATCCGTGGGGCTCAAGAACCATGGATGCCACAACCTGAACTACGCCACCGGGAATAGAACCATCTGAAAGACGGAATGGCTTATCAGCATACCAATCAAGACATTCCTTTGCAAACCAGTGTCCTCGTTCACAACCGAACGCAGATGCATCAAGTGTGGTGAAAAAGCCTTTTGAGGTGGTCCTGACCTCTGTGCCTGCAAAAAAGCTATATTTCAAAAATTCGTCAAACCGTTTGAAGACTTCGACATCTGTGTCAAGATAAATTCCCCCCTCATTATAACAGGCATAAAAGCGGCATACATCGGCCACGAATGCCCATTTACGTTCCTCATACGCCTGCTTGACAAATGGGATGGCATTTACATCGAAATTTTCCTCATTCCACTCCTTTATCTTGTAATCAGGCATTACCTTACGCCAGGATTCAAGACATTTCCGTATAAGATGAGGCTTATTGCCTCGTCCGAACCAACAGTAATGAATGACTTTCGGTATATTATTGACTTCTTGAGACATCGGTTTATTAATTATCATGTCCAATCACATCCTTATAAACATCCATAAGCGCATTGCAATGGTCTGCGATCGAGATTGCGTGACAATTCTTTGACATCGCTTGAAGAATTTCAGGATGAAAAGCGATATATGTGATTTGTTCTGCAAGGACTGATGCATTATTGTTTGGAACAAGCCAACCATTTTCACCATCACGAATCTGCATTTCACCACCGCCTGACATAGTTGAAAGAACAGGTTTTCCAAGTGCCAATGCTTCTGCAATATTTAGACCGAACGCTTCAAGATAAATAGCAGGTGAAACGGAGACATGAAAATCTTGGGTAGTCTCAAACACTTTGTCCGGACTTATTTTGCCGTGCCATACAACTCGACTGTCAGATTTATATTTCCGTTGCAATGCGGTCATATAACTTTTCTCATGCTTATTGCCTGCACCTCCTATCAAATGTAATTCGATTGCCGGGTTATTTATCTGTGAAAATGCCTCAAGAAGCACGTGGATGCCCTTTACATAGCATATTCTGCCAACATAATAAAATTTTACTTTGCCATTGTGAACAGGAGGATAATCCGGACGTTCATTTGGCAATGGTATGCCATGAGGGATAACGCGTAATTTTGAAGAATCCAGACCATTAATAATCATTGCCTCGCCAATCTTATCGCAAGGGGCTATCATCAAGCTACAGTTGCGAATTATATCCGAAAACTGTTTTTGTTTATTTTGTATACATTGAGCAGATATGCCTATTGGAGTAATGAACGGAATGAAAGGTTTGTTTTGAAGAAATGATCCGATTTTAAGATATGTATCTTGATTTAGATGCTTTACAAATGGATACCAATATTTCAAACCTGTCCGGACATTGCGAAGTACACAAGAAAGGCAGTCCTTATGATTGACTTTTGCATTGCAAATTTCATCCTTGCAGTTCATATAAGTGCCAGCTGGACATAAAATGCCGCCATGATGAGAAGTTACAACAACAGGTATTCCAAGTCTTTTGCCAATTAAACACGCCTTATTCTTTAGGCTATGGGCATGGATGACATCGGGTGCCGCTTCCTTTATCGCTGATTCCAGATAATCCGGAGAACCGATTTCGAAAAGAGAAATGCCATTATAATCTTTCCGAACAACTCCGTACTGATTACCAGATACTGATATTACGGTTATGTCAAGGTCCTGACGGATCATCTCGTCAACGACATTCTTGACATAGACCTGTCCTCCTCCATAGGTGGAGAAGAAATCTCCCGATGCTATATGCAGTATGCGCATTGGTTTTATTGGTTTGTTAGTCCGTATTAATCGAGAAGTCGTTTTAATAAATTTTTCCAGACTATTCCAATCTTTTCTATTTTCAAATAAGAATCCATAAGATCATTTGACTTACAGAATTTATATAAAATGCCGTGTTTCTGCTCGAGCCATGAAGCGTTGAAATAATGGATTGCGTAATAATCTCCTACAGATGTGCCGAAGCAATGTCCAATATAAGATCTATCATAAATTTTTATTCCATCTGACAGGAGCTGTTCTTTATTCTCATAGGCATACCCCCACTGCTCCATAATATGAGACATTACGCGAGGACATGTAATAGGTGCTAAGTCTTTCCCTTCTGGAATATATTTGAGGTTATTGTAGTAATTCATACATTCTAATAGATACGGATGTCCGGCTTCCGATCCCATAATCGCTGATTCAAGCTCGACATTTCCCTCTGCCAGAGGCTCAGTTCCAATAAAGAAACGATTGTTCAGAAAATCATCAAACTTGCGATAGACCTTTACGTCACTGTCAAGATATATGCCTCCCTCTGTATATAAAGCATAAATTCGGATATAATCGGCCACGAATGCCCACTTTTTTGCTTTAAACGCGTCTCTTACAAACGGGACACTATTAAAGTCAAAACTATTGGCATCCCATAATCGAATCTTATAATCAGGCATGACTTTTTGCCATGTCTTTATGCAATTGCGTATAAAACGGTTTGGCTTTTCTCCGCTAAACCAGCAATAATGAATAACTTTTGGTATCATGTTAACTATGTTTGAATTTAATTACAGGCCTTGTTCTGTATAAATACCCTAAGTATATCTTCTTTATTTAGACGAGGTAATGGCAATAGATTCATAAATTTTTTGACACCAAGGCGCCCCAATAATACTTTCGTTTTTAATATAAATAGCGACAAACCGGTACAACAATGTCTCTTTTTAATACCTCCAATGATTGCTGCATATTTCCAGAATTCTTCAGCAAAATAGTGATGCTGATATTCTGAAATCCAGGGAGCACACCCGGCATAATGAACGATACGGGGATCGTCAAGGGATTCCTTGACTTCATCTGCGAACTGTCTGGCAAAACGCTCGTCGCGATAGAATGGGTCAAGTATTCCATATTTAAGTGGCAATCGGATTCTTGAGTCCTTGCATATACAATTCAAGGCATCTTGATCAGGAAAATGAATCATATCCGGATTTTCAAGTGCAAATCGAAGTATTGCGTCTGATAAATTATGTTTCCTGAAGAACTCAAGATTCATCAGGAGAACGCCTGAGCAAAAATAGCCCTTTGCCTGTTCATATCCCACTCTTCTAAACAAGTGCGGGAATATGGTCATATAATCATCGACTGCGGCAACAGACCAGTCTTCTTCTTTGCGATTAAAGATATCGGAAATATCACCCATCACTACAACGTCACAATCTAGATAAAGAAGCTCCTTAACTGATTCATCGATTACATCAGCGGCAAATAATCTATACCATCCGTATTTAGACCAAGACGTTTTCTGACCCTTCAGTTTAGAATCATCTATGTAATATATCTTGACGTCCGATCCATAAGACTGGGTTACATTTGATAGTCTTGACAGTGCATCGTCTGAAAGATAATCGGTGAGGATGTGGAAAGTTGCTTGCGAGTCTCTATTATTCTCAAGTAGAGAAACCATGCTCGCCCGGCAATAATCCAAATACCCCTCATTGAGAGCATAACATATATTCATAACGTTAAGAATCAAATTGATTTATTCAACGAAAGTTAATGCCCACGTCTAAAAATGTTGCTTATACCATGTATAAAGTTCATTACCCGTGTAGAGAAGACTTTATACTCATATTGTAAGTTGTGAGACTTGCAATATCTAAATAATGGTCCTCGCCAGTCCTCGATTGCAATCCATGATTGAGAATTACAGTGATAAAATATCGGTTTTGGTCTTGTCGGGTACTCGGAATTCCGTATGTGTTCAGTCCCTAATATCTTAATGCCTTCTGCAAGTTCAGTCTCCGCCGGAGATCTCCGCCACCCATAATGATTGATGAACACCGGGGTTATCACATCGGGTGCAGGGGTCATTTCATAATGACCATCAGGTCTTATAAACGGTTTCGTCTCATAATGCAACATACATTTACGAATGTCGTCATTATAAGGTTCAGATCCCATAATGGCCGCTTCCAGCCAATATTTGATTTCTTCTCCGGACCTATATTCCACACCTGTGAAGAATTTCAAATCGTGGAGATTGTCAAATCGTTTGTAAACGAGTACATCACTGTCAAGATATATTCCACCGTAATTATACAGTGCGTAAAGACGAATATAGTCCGACACAAAGGCATATTTCTTATGTGCCAATGCGTCCTTGACGTATGGGACACTTTCAAAGTCAAATGAATTGGCATCCCACAGCTTGATTTCGTAATCCGGTAATCGTTTCTTCCAGCTCTCAATACATTTTTTTATCAATGGCGGATATTCGTCACCCGAGAACCAACAGTAGTGTATTATTTTTGGTATCATAACACTTTTTTGAATTTATAAATAAATCTGTATAAATTGGCAACGGTTGTTACATTTAACAGTTTCGCCATGATTACGATTCGTTTCTCCGAAGGCATCAATTGAATGTCCTTCTTTTTAATTTGAAGGGTCTTTAGGTAAGCACGTAATTCACTATCTTTTCCATAACAAGACCAGGCGGCAAGTGTTTCTTTGACGGCTTCAGTCCACCAATAAGCAGATTCAATGTCGTATTCATGGGCAACATTAAAGAGTCTATTCTTGAGACGTGCCACATCAAGACATTTTTTAGGAGTAAATGCGGAATGCATAGCTGACCCCGGTCTCTGAACATAGCAGTATCCTCCGATGTTACTGGAAGCAATGACTCGGCAACGAGACATAATTTCTGGTAATGCAATCATGTCTTCGCAGAATTGCATGTCCTCTCTTAAAACGATGCCGGATATAATATCTCTTCTGTATAATTTACCGGACAAGCCACCCGGAACTGTGGGATTCTTGCCAATCAAAGCAGAAAATTTATCTATTGATCTGGATAAACGACCAAACTCGGCTTTATGTTTGACGACCTCGTTATTGTTTTCTACTGAGATTTCCCGGAATTGTACAAAGCCGATATCAGAATCTTTCTCAATTATCTCAATAGCTCCCTTTAAAGTGCCTGACTTTAAATAATCGTCGCCATCGATGAATGTAATATATCGGCCTTGGGCAATTTTGAGTCCTGCATTTCGAGCTGTGTTAACACCTCCGTTAGGCTTATGCGTAACCTTTATGCGAGAATCTGTTGTTGCCAATTCATCGCATATAGTACCTGCGTTGTCTGTTGATCCATCATCAATCAACAATACCTCAAAATCCTCAATATTCTGATTGAAAATGGAGTCAACACAACGAACTATAAATTCGCCTAAATTATAGACTGGTATTATAATAGATATATCTGTCATGATAAATGATTCCAAATCGGGACTTGTCAGTATAACTTCTACGCTTCAACTTTGCATTTCAGCCACCGACCGAATCGACCCAATTTTGGAGCGATGATATCGACTGTCTGAACAAGGGCATACTGTTTAGTTACATAACATAATATGGTATATGTTGCCACACATACAACTGTTGAAATAATCAGTGATAGAAGTGAATTATCTATGAGCCAGCTGAAGAACAGTCCTTCACCCATGACTATCAGCGAGTAAAATAAATAGGGCCAGATCTGTTTTATCTGAGTCATAAATCCGTAATTCAAAAGCCGTTTGGTATAGATGGTGTTCAGATACAATGCTATGAAACTATAGACAGTCATGCCCAAACACATGATCGTAAGGTTGCCTATTAATGTCGTTATAATCAAGATTCCTATGGCAATGGATTTCTTGATGATTTCAAGGCGGAATACAAGATCGGACCGTCCTTTGACATAAAGCAGATTCAGATTAATCTGCACTATGCCAAGCCATAAATATGAAAAGCTCAGAATCTGCATCAGTGGGATGGATGGCGCCCATTTTTCGGTCAGCAGAAATAATATCAAGGGCTTCGCAACGCCACAAAGGAACATCACCAACGGGAATACAGTGAATGCCGACATTTTTATATATCCGGAATATGCACGAAGCAATCGCTCGTCATTGTCTTGAATCTTTGACAAGATAGGGAATGCAGCTGAAGTTAGAACTGTCGTAAGGTTACTTGCTATTATATCATTAAATCCCTGTGCTCGGGACACGTAACCAAGATCTGATGCCGAGAATTTCTTGCCGATTATCAGAGGGTATAAATTGGAATAAACAGTATGAAGAAGCCCGGAAGCAAGTAATTTTGAACCGAAAGAGAAGAGTCGTTTAAAAGACTTCACAGAAAAAATCAGCGATGGGAACCATCGTGACATATAAAGAAGAAGCACGCATCTTATAAGTGAGGCCGCCAATTGTTGGAAAACAAGTGCCCAAACACCGAATCCCGTAAAGGCAAAGGCCAGTCCCACACCAGCGGACAAAAGCGCTGAGATTGTCGAAATTATAGTGCTTTTCTTGAAATTAAGATCGATTGTGAGGATTATTCCATTGATTGCGGCTAAAGAACCGATGACAAGTGTAAGACAATAAACTCTGATGATGGCCACGAGTCGCGGTTCATTGTAAAAGTCGGCAATCCAGGGAGCCGACACCGCCAACAGTCCGTACATCAGAAGGCTCATGCCAAAATTGACATAGAACACCGTACAATAATCTACATTCGAACGGTCCTTATATTGAATCAGTGCAGATGAAAATCCACTGTCGATAAACGTATTGGCAAGACCCATAAATACACCGATCATTCCAATCAGACCATAATCTGCGGGTGTCAGAAGCCGGGCAAGGATAAGGGAGATGACAAACTGGATTATTCTGTTTGCCGTATTTCCAACAAAACTCCACGCAACTCCTTTTACGGCTTTTGACTTTATATTTTCTCCGGTCTCTTCCATTAAGAAAAGAGTTTCTTATCTATTCTTGAAGTAAAGGCTGTAAAAACGGCGGCAATAAGCAGGGAGGCCGGAATCACGACAGCCATAAACAGTAGTGGCCGATTGTTCATGCCTGCCTCGGATGCCAATATCATGGCGAGCCGCTGTAATATATAGATTGAGAATGCATTTATGCCCAACCAGTTGAGCATAGGATTGCCAATCTTGACTCTTGTGGTCAATACAATGACTAAAACACCAAATAGCGGTGACGCCACGAAGGAGAAAACCTCCTTGTAATGTCTGCCGAGCAGATAAAACAGCACGAAAGCTGTCATTACCGCTATGGATGCTGTAATGAACCCTTTTTTAGTCGATAGATAATGTTCGAACTTCTTTTTATATACACTCCATAGCATTCCCATAGGGAAAGCAAGTATGGTGTCGTACCACCATGCCAGGCCTGATTTCGCCTTAAACATGAAGACCAAGAAGACAACGCTCAATCCGAATATTATCCATAGATATGCCTTGAGATCAAGCTTGAAACGTTCCACAAACAGTAGTCCTGCGTAGGCTAAAAGATACAGAACGATTATATCGAAAATAAACCAGTTGCTGTTCCCGACCGATGTCCAACCTGTCCAACTTAAAAGGTAATCGCCTGCGCTGTATTCATGGCCCAGTATCAAAGCCAATATTATAAACACTGCGACAGCTATATCAAAATGCACCAAAGTCTTCAGGACTCTTTTCCTAAGGAATCCGGTGAGATATGCCGCTTGCTTTTTCTTGTATGACTCGATAATGCCATAACCTGAATAAACCAGGAACATAACAACCATCAGCTGTCCTAAAAAGCCGAGAACAGTGTCATAGATAATTCTGTAATCGCTTATATTGCTAATGGTCAATTTGTTAATCGGGGGGAGTAAATATTGGTTCGCGTGGTTGAAAATAATGATTATCGCGAAGATCCCTTTTATGGCGGTTGTGGACTCGCGTCCGATGTAATCGGGATTATAACCCATCGGCCTTACACCCCAAAGCACAGCGATAAAAAACAGAGTTATGATTATATCCATTTTTTAACGCAACGAATTTATAAGGTCGTTGTAGATGTTTTCGGCAACACTCCGACCGTCCTTGGGTTTCAGATATCTGTTGAAGAATTCATCCCTTGAACTCTTCAATTCATCTTTATTACCCAAGATTACGTCCTTTATAAAGCTTTCGGCATCCTCGGGTGACGAACCGATATAATGCCGATTAATGCATTCTATTCCGAAATCGTCGGCATCCTTGCGGATGTAGTCGATATCCTTGGTCATGAACATCACCGGCTTCTTAACATACATGTATTGACCTGTAAAGCTGCCACAGTCGTGAATCATGCCGTCGGAATAGGCGAAAACAGCCTGATATGGTCCCTGTACAATCTGGGTGTTGGGCATTGTGGTCCATATATTATAATACTCGTCAGTCTTTTGGCGTCCCCAGTCTTCAAGTTCGCTCAATACACTGTGAAGGTGGGGGTGCGGTTTAAATACAAACTGAACTTCATCGCTATATTTTCGAGCCAATTCCACCATTATGTCGCATAGCCATAGGAAGGTGGCACGTTGCAGATAACCGGCATGTCCGATTGAAAAATGGGGAGCCCATATAATGCGTTTGCGTTTTTTTCCGTCAGGAATCGTCTTCCATGGATCTGCAAGAGTTCCGAAGAATAAAGAGTCTGAATCCGGGTCGCCGACAATCCTGACATTTACGGCTCTGTTGCACATCAATCGCCTTGCCGTCTTCAAATGAAGATCGGTAGCATGATAGATGCGCCATCCAAGGTTATGAGTCGGCAGATTATAGACAAACTGATCCTGCATGGTGGGTACTCCGTATGGAATATAGCAGAGCAGTTTGTCCTGATTATATTCTATATCGAGTATATTGCCATGCAGACTTTCGTAATGCTGTGGCGGGAATAGGACATCAGGCTTGAAATCGTCGAGCCAAGCATCGAGATCAAATCCATCATCGGTTGTGGACGGAACAGTAAGATTCAGAGAAGTAAAGTAATCCTGAAGGACCTTTACATGGAGTAGTCCTTCCTCAGTGTTATATCTGCGGAATGGCGATATGATAAGCCGTACGTTAAAGCCAGAATCCTTACTCAGCAATTCATATAATTTCTGCCCTTTCCACATGGAAAGTACAGAAACTATGAACAACACATTGATGCGTTCCTTTTGCCTGAGATTATTCTCAATAGAAAGAAGTGTCTTCTCATTTTCGGGTCCATGCAAAGTGTGTCTGTATGTGCGATCAGCCCTTAAACGATATGGGATTATCTTTCTGAAAAGATCCTTAATCGGTTCCATCGGATTATGCTGAGAATAGCGTTACTTGTAATCGTAACCTCCGTTGACCTCTATCAGACTTCCGTTTATGAACGGATTGTCAATACAGAATCGATAAGCATCCACAATTTCCGAGATTTCGGCAAAACGGTGGATGGCGGTTTTCTTACAAATGTTCTGTCTGATTTCCTCAGGCTTTTCTTTTTGCCAGGGAGTATCGACAAAACCGGGAACTATTGTATTAATCGTTGTACCTGTGCCCTCAAATTCTTTTACGAGATTCCGGCATAATGCGTGAACCGCCGTCTTTACGACACCATAAGCGAGAACCGTGGCATGGGGATTGAGACCCATCTGGGATCCGGTGAACAAAATCCTCGAGCCGTCGGGTATGATAGAGCGGAATTCACGACACATAATGAAATGTGAGTTCAAGGCAACCTCCATCATCTTATCCCAATCAGAATCAGCGAACTCGGTAAATCCCTTCCGTATGGTAATGCCTGCGTTACATACGAGACAGTCAATATGCGATGTCTTGCTCTTGACATATTCGATAAACCGATAGACATCAGTTCTGTCGGACTGTTCTACCACAACAGGTTCGAAATTATGCAGATCAATGTCGACGGTAGGATTAACATGAGTGGCAAATACGTGATAACCCTTGGATACAAGCATTTGAGAAATACCCAATCCAATTCCTGACGTTCCACCTGTTACAACCGCATATTTCATAACTCGTAAACTTTGTTGCGGTGTGAAAATCGCTCCATTATATCGGCCATGCATACTGATTCCCGGCGCCATAATCTTGATGTGGAAAACCTATGGTTCCTGATACAAGAAATGAATTCCTGAATCTCATACCTTAGACCGGTGCCATCCCACTTATAGAAGAATATCTTGTTTTCATTCTGATCCTCGTACCGAAGTTCAAAATAATCAGTCTTCCACCATGGTGCAGGAACGTATGCATAGCCTTTTGTGCCGGAAATCACAAGATTCCCTTCTGTCTTGACTCCTAAGCCGACTTTAAATGAACCCAAGGCCTTGGGATAACGAATAAATCCTTTGGTGTACAAATCAATTCCATTGCTCATCCTGGAATAGAAATTTATATCCTCAAAGTCAGTGCCAAGTAGCTTTATGATGGGTAATAAAGGGTAACTGCTGAGTTCGTACATTGAGCCTCCAGCCTGCGATGCGTCAAATTCCCGGAGACTCATGTCATCGTCCCATAATTTGGATAAAGAAGCTTCGATATCCACGACTTCTCCGATTACTCCGCTTTTAATCATGACCATAAGATGTCGGAAAGCAGGACAATGAGAAGTCTTATTAGCTTCCATCAGTATGACATCCTGTTTCTCAGCCAGTTCAAAAAGTGATCTTGCCTCATCGCCATCAAGAACCATAGGTGTCTCGCACAATACATGCTTTTTCTTAAGCAACGCCTTATGAATATAATCGTAGTGAGTAAGATGAGGGGTCGCGATATAAATGCCATCGACATCCTCCAGCATTTCATCTATGGACAGATATATTTTTGAGAGTCCGTTCCGAGTCTGTAATAGTTCGGATTTGGAGAAATCTATGTCGAAACAACCAGTAACAGTTATGCCACTGACCACTTCAGCTTCCTTTGGGAAGCGTGAAGCCACTCGTCCGCATCCGACAATCCCTATGCGAATCTCTTTAGCAGTCTGAGCACGTAGTTGAGTTGAACTTATTCCTTCGGTGCGTGGAAGATATACGACCTTGCAGTATTCATTCAGATAATCAAATTTCCCTTCCCAATCACTGCCTATGGCAAAGATGTCGACCTGATACTTATTTATGTCTTCTATTTTTTGTCCAATATAATCCTCGATAATTACCTCATCAGCAAGACCGGTAGCCTTTACTGCCTCAATCCGTTCGAGAACATTATTACGAGTGTTGAGTTTGCCGCGTTCGCGGTCAAAACTGTCGCTGGTGACACCAACAATCAAATAATCACCTAATGCTTTGGCACGCTTCAGAAGATTTAAATGCCCTTGGTGCAGCAAGTCATAGGTTCCGTATGTAATAACCTTCGTCATGGATAATCCAGATCAAATTCTAACGCGAGTTCGCCTTATTGATTTTAGACTGCATGAAAATGGATTTAACACAAATTCAATACATCTCGACTGTGAGATAAGATATATGCCAAATACCATACTCAATGATAAAAGTAACAAAGATATTATATCATGTGGCAAGTAATATGTCTCGGCATAATGGGAATAGCATTTTATGAGTAATGGATGCATCATATAGATAGAAAGCGTAGATGTTCCTATCTTTGATATCATTCGATTGTCTTTAATAGCATTCCATAATAAAATGCTAATTGATAATCCCAATATCAAAGACATGAATCTTAATAAAGCATCTGATATACTCCCGTATGGCTGATTATAATAAAAAATCCATCGAAGGTCATCAAAACTACTCCCCTTAAACTTTATTAAAACATAGCAACCGGCAAATAATACAGGAATACATGAGATTAAAAGGATTTTTTTGGGTTTGAGCTGATTTTCCCTCATATAGATTCCGATGACAAAGAAAAATGCAAAAGCAAAAAAACGTTGGATAGAAAGTTCGTTTCTGATTGGCAATAATCCGATTGCCAATGACATTGAGAATACTATGAGTATTGATGCTTTAGTGCATTTTTTATTGTTAAATGCCAGCCATGCAGTAATCCTCCAAAAGATAAACGCCCATAAATACCACATAGTAAATGGGGGAATGATAAGGTCATTGGCAGATAATGGTCCTAATTCGACATAATTTATGCATTGATGAATGAAATAAAAAAAGAAGAAAGTTTCTGCCAATTTAAATGATGATGCCTTCAGTTTCTCAAAGCTCTGATTCGGATTGAAAAAGTATCCCGAAATGATTACAAAGAGAGGCATGTGGAAAGAGTATATAATATTGTAAACTATGATATTTATCCGATTTGTGAAAAATGATTCCAATAGATGTCCGAATACTACAAGAATTATCAGCAACCCTTTTATCGTATCAAGACGGGTATCTCTAATTGTCAGAGATGCAGTTCTATAATTGTTATGTTTTTTTTGTATGGGGGGGGTAATCGGCTTATGCATAGGCTGTTAACAACACATGAAATACTTTAATGGAATGACGACGTAGAGTTTACAATACACTGGGAGGATAGTCTGTGCCATTATTTTAATAATATTAATGAGAGGCGCTTAGTCCGGCGAGGAAATCATAACCCTTCAAGTCGCTGAGTGCAGGATGCGGTTGGTAGTGTCCTTAATGAAGGGTTTGGAACAGTTGTACGATCTCAACCATATAAAGAACCGCAAACAGGATGATAACTATTTTGGCACTCATAAATCGTGGAGCCGCTATGTCGTTACGAACCCTTGATTTAAGTCTTCTACATGGATCGTACAGTACGAGGTTGTAGCCGCTGTATGTCTCCTTGAGAGTATGGATGGATTTATTTACATGATCTTTAACAACCTTATCAGCTTCGGTCAGTGATGCGTCAAGCGGAAACAATCGGCGTAACGTGGGGTCGATCTTGAAATACTGACCGGCATTGTTGGGCGATACTGCCCAGTTGCGGTATGACGCGATGGCATCGCATAGCCGTTTAAGGTCTTTATTAAGTCGTTCAGCTCTCCGTTCGTCAAACCTGAAGAACAGGATGATGATAAGCATACAGGCTGGCAGAGCAGCCAATATGCCGTATGTGGTGCATGTCCTGTTGAATGTCGTTTTACACGGTAAAAGTACCGACAGAATGATAATGCCCCAAAGGATGACTGTGGAAATTATGAAGTTCCAGTATCGGTCGTATAAAGTGTCTTTCCTGTGAAGCAAAGACCGTGAGACCATAAATAGAAAGGCGAACGAGGCCACAAGCAACAATTCATAGCATATCGGACTGTTTTTGCCGACAGTCTCGTGCGACGCCACCGCCATCAAGGCGATAAGGAATGTGAAAGCTAATTTTCCACTATAGCTTATGGCATTGCGTAGGGAGGGAATGGTGTGGAATTGCTTTTCGTCAAGTTCACAGTCCAATACTCCGTAAATTCCGTTCCGTGCCTTCTCGTCGATTTCGTCCTGCATATAGTTCTTGATCTCGTCAAGATTATCTATGCATTTTTTTCTTGCCGAGGTGACGACCAATGTCCTAAGCAGGTCGTCGTAAAAGAAGAGAAGGCACAGACCTGCAAGCAGCTGCAGGATGGAGTTGAAGTTTATGAGCTGAACGGATTGCGCCTGACAGATCATGGCACGTTGCCAATTACTTACGCTTCGTTACCTATCGTCGCAGTGGCTTGATAACTGTCAATGGTAACGTTGCTGTCCGTGACGGTATAGGGTATAGTGTCAGAGAGGAAGGTGGTGCCGGAGTCCTGAGCGTTGGCGAAAGCATCGTCGAAGAGCTCGATCATTTCAGCGGCTATCTTAGAATCGTTAAATGATCCGTATGCCTTGAAATCATCGCAGTCGTATTCATAGCGATAGCGTGTGGAATCGAACACAGCGAAGTTGCAACGTTTGTTACGAAAATGGTCGTAAATCCGTTCTTTGTCTGATTCTCGGATATGGAAAGCAGTTACATTCTTCCGGTCGGTCCACTTGCTGTCAAGTGCCGGCTCCCCGGCCGTAAGGACCTTCAAAGACGACTGGGAATCCCGTTCGAAGAATCTGGTCATGGCTTTTTCAAATACCGGGTCGTGCCACACTTCAGATGCTCCGCTCTGGCAGAATATCCTTACTTCATTCTTGGTTTTGTCGAGCAAAGCGGAGTATAATAATGCCGCATGCCTTTTGCCTCCATTGGAGATAATATCCGTGGAGTCGGTCTCGGCGAGACGTCGCAGATACCGTTCGTATGATTTCAGTTCGTTATCCATTATTTATTACTTCCGGATGCGGCTGCATCTGCATGTTATTATGTAACAACGCTCCGAGAAGTACGTCGGTTTTTGATGTATTCTGCAAATATACAAAATATTACCTAATTTACCAACTTTTTCAATTATTTAGCCAATGCGTGGCTGTATGCCCTGTTGGGGACAGCCCGCGCTACTATTACTGCTTGCGATGCTTGTGCTTGTGGACGTGAGTATGCTTCTCGTCACTGCCGTAGTTGTAGCCATAGCCATAGCCGTAACCATAACCGTAGCGGTAACTGTAGCGGTAGCCGTAACGGCCCTGGTCGTTGCGGGTGCCGTTCAGGATGAATGCCATGTTGCTGTATTTCTTCTCGTCGTGCAGGCGGTCAAGCTCGGGGAGCATGGAGCGCTCGAACAGACCGGCGCGGATGATGAAGAAGGTGCGGTCCATGTATTTGTCGATGATCTGTGCGTCGGCCACGACCTCGATGGGGGGACAGTCGACTATCACGTAGTCGTATTGCGTCTTCAGTTGTCCGATAAGCTCTCCGAACTTAGGCGATTCGAGCAATTCAGTGGGATTCGGTGGAATGGAGCCGACGGGAAGGATGAAGAGGGTGTTGACTTCGTTATAGGGCACGACGAGTCTGTCGACGTCTGTCTCCATGCCGCTGAGGTAGTCGGCGAGTCCCAGTTCGGGCGAGCCGACATATTGAGACACGGAGCCGTGACGCATGTCACCGTCGATGACCAGCACACGCTTCTCCTTCAGGGCGATGGTCATGCCGAGGTTGACGGATACGAAAGATTTGCCGCTGCCGGGATTGAACGAGGTGAAAGCTATGACGCGGCCGCCGGGGATGGCGTTGCACAGGAACTCGACGTTGGTGCGGAGCACGCGGAAGGATTCGTTGATGATGTCGCGTTTGCCGGGCTTTACCACGATCAGCTTGCGGTCGTCGGTGCTGTCCTTCTTTTTCTTGAAGGGTCCGTTCTGGGGGATCTCGCCGGCGAAGGGTGCGGCGAGGTGCTCCACATCCTTACGGCCGCGCACTCGTGTGTTGCTTAGCTCTTTCACGGTGGTGACGCCAAAGGGAATCACAAGGCCGATGGCAAAGGCTATCAGCAGCGTCTGGCTACGGTTGGGGGTAGAGGGGAGGCCGGAGGGTCCGGGTTTGTTGACGATGCGGGTGTTATAGGCGGTGAAGGCCTGCGACAGCTCGTTTTCCTCGCGCTTCTGCAGCAGAAAGAGGTAAAGGGACTCCTTGACTTTCTGCTGACGCTCGACGCTGAGAAGGTTCTTGGCCTGCGAGGGATTGGCGGCGAGCTTGGAGACGGCGTTGGCCTGAGTGCCGCGCACGGATGCGAGCTGGGTGTTGAGCGCGGTGATCTCGTTGTCGATGCCGCGTATTATGGCCTGGCGCTGTGCGGCGAGCTGCTGGTCGTATTGTTGCACCAGCGGGTTGGTGTCAGACGATTTGTCGGCCAGATTGTTGCGCTGCAGCAGCTTGCTGTTGTATTCGCCTATCATGCCCTGTATATTGCCGCTCTGCAGGCCGGTGTTGGCGGGCAGAAGCTGGCCGTGGCCGGCGTCGGCCACGAGGTACGAGCGGATGTATCGGGCCATGGAGAGCTGGTTGTTGAGCTCGAGCATCTGTGCCTGTGTCTCCTGGTTCTGCGACATATACATGGAGGCGGCGGCGCCGACGTCGGGGATAAGGTTGGCGCTCTTGTAGCTGGAGATGTCGGAATCTACGTGGCCCAGCTCGTTCTGGATGACACCGAGGCGGTCATCGATGAAGTTGGAGGTGGAGACGGCTATCTGGTTCTTGTCGTGAATCCAGTTTTCGTTATAGACGTCTATCAGTGTCTTCAGCACATCGTCGGCGCGCTGGGTGGACTGGTCGAATACGGTGAGCTTGATGATGGAGCTGTTGTCGCTGGACATGGCCACCTGCAGGCGGGCGTTATAGGAATCACGGGCGGCGGAGAGGGGATATTTCTGTACCTTGAGCTCTACATCGCTTCCCTTGATGTAAAGGGGCGACGGTGAGACCATGATTGATCCGCCAGGGGTGGTGATGGCGCTGTTGAGGCGTCCGGTATAGCTCTTGCCGTAGCTGCCGTCGGGGGTGACGAAGTCCTTGACGGTCACCTGGCCGGCAGGATCTACCTTGAGGGTAAAGCTGAGGGAACTCTCCTCGGGATAGCCGGTGGCTGTGACGCGCACGGGGAGGTCGGTGCCGTATGCCACCTGGTCGTGAAACCGGCCGTCCTTGAAGTAGTTGATGTCAAGGCCCAGGCGGCGCACCACTTCCTCCGTCATGTCCTTGGACTTGAGGTTGTAGATCTCGTTCTGGAGGTTGGTGTTGGACTGGAACAGGCCCATGTTGGCGAATTCGTCGGCGCCGACGGAATTGCCTTTACTCTCATCCTTGATAAGGATTTCTGCAGATCTGCTATAGACGTCGGGAGTACGTAACAAATGAATGTACGCTATACCGACACATAGCGCGACGGAGAGGATGATCCATGGCCAGTGGCGCAGGGTCATGAATATGATGTCAAGAATGGGTACCGTACCGGAGGGGGCGGCCTTGGCGCGGCTTGCTCCGCGAGGAGCGGTGGATGTTTCGATTATTTCAGCCATAATATATCAGTGCCCGGAGCGCAGTGGAAGCGACCGAAGGCCGATTTTAATGAGCAAATTATTAATATGGAAGCGGATAAAAGCCGATTTTTTCAAGCAAGGCATTAAGTCATTAGCTATGCGCGGCTGAGGACAGACCGCGCTACTAATCATTGGAGATTGCCTATTTCGTGAGGGAAATAACCAGCGTGCCGATGGTCATGGCGAACGAAGCGATCGAGAACCAGAAGGCCGGGGTGAAGGGGCTGTTGCCGTTGGGCGTGGTGTTGCGCTTGGCCTTGTCGTTGGGCTCGACGTAGATCACGTCGTTCTGCTGCATGTAATACACGGGCGACTGCGCGAGCTGCTTCATGTCGGTGAGGTCGACCTTGTAGACTGTCTGCCTGCCGTTCTCGCCTTCGCGCATTACGGTGACGTTCTGGCGCATGCCGTCAGGGGCGACGTCACCGGCTAAGGCTATGGCCTCTACGATGGTAAGATGGTCTTTGTTAAACTCGACGCGTCCGGGACTCTTGACTTCGCCGAGGACTGATATGCCTGTGTTGGCATAGTCGACGGTGACGATGGGGTCCTTGACGAGCTCGCGGCTCTTGATCTCGGTCTCGATGTATTTAGAGAGCTGCGTGCGGTTCATCCCGGCGACATGGAGTCGGCCCAGTACGGGGAAGTTGATGTTGCCGTCGGGGTCTACGGTGTATAGGGATGTCTGTCCGCTGCCGCCGGAGCTGGAGCCTCCGAGTGTGCCGCCGCTACCGCTGGAACCGATACGGTTCTGAGTGGTGACGAGGTTGAACATGGAGGAAAGAGCGGGATCCTGGGTGGAGACGACGATGGAGAGCTTGTCCTCGGGGCGCACCTTGATGTCGTTGCGCTCCAGGGGCTGGATCATCTCGCCATGGGTCACGTCCTGAAAGTATGCTATGTCCTTGGGCGTGCTGCACGAGGCGGCTGCGAGGAGCAGCGCGGAGAAGGCAGCAACAGATAAGAAATGTCTAAGTTTCATATATTTCGGTGTGTTTTTGACAGAGAAAAGCTGATACGCGGGGAGTAATGGCGTGGGCTGTGCGCGGCTGGGACAGCCTGCGCTACTATTGATGCGTATTGATGATGGGGTTTGATAGGAAAAGCATAAGGAGTGTTACCTTTAGTAATAGTGATTCGGAATTACGTCTGGCAAATTATATGTAAGAAATAGGCAATACCCCTTACACTTTTCTATCAACTTATATATGTTTATATTTATCGGAAATATTAATGGTCGCGGCTGGGACAGCCTGCGCTACTATCATTGGTAGAGCGATACGTTGAGTCGTTTCTCGCGGGCATGGATGCGGCGCGTCAGAATCATGTTGACGGCAACCCAGAGGGCGATGTCGCCGATGAACAGCAGCGTGATGTCGACGTACGGGGAGAGGAAGTAGTTGGCTGCGGTGAGCAGGGCGCTGGTGCCGAGTATCGTCATCATGGCGCGTCGCTGGCGTATGCCGAGGGCCAGCAGCTTATGGTGTATATGCGTCTTGTCGGGGAGGAATGGGTTGCGGTTGGCGCGTATGCGGTGAATGTAGACGCGGATGACGTCGAAGCCGGGAATCAGCAGGGGCGCCACGCCGATAACGGCACTGTTGGCGTGACTGGCGGCCATGTCGAGGCGGCAGATACTGATGCACATAACGCTGAGGAAGAGGCCGACGGTAAGGGCGCCCGTATCGCCCATGAATATCTTGCGGTGCTTCAGGGCGTCGCCGAACACGTTGAAGAAGAAGAAGGGGAGCAGTGAGCCCAGCGTGGCGGCGGCCAGGGCCGAGTAGGTGTACAGGCCGTTCCTGAGACAGACAATGGCGTAGAACGCGCATGCCACTCCGCTCAGGCCGGAGGCCAGGCCGTCGATGCCGTCTATCAGGTTCACGGCGTTGATGACGAAGACGATGAACAGGGCGGTGACGCCCACGGACACCCAGTAGGGCATCTCGTGTATGCCGCAGAAACCGTGCAGGTTCTGTATGCGAATGCCGCCGGCTATGATCAGAAGCGCGGCCATGGTCTGCATCACGAATTTGGCGCGGTAGCGGACGCCCACAAGGTCGTCGGCCATGCCGGTAAGGTAGAGGAGGATGGCGGCACAGCCGGTGAAGCACAGCGGAACCACGCGGCTGTACAGCAATGCGGTAATTGGGCCGTCGCCGCTCATGATGCCCAGGCCGAACAGGAGCAGGAGGGCGAACAGAATGGAGGGGAAAAAGGCGATGCCACCCAGACGGGGGACCTCGGTCTTATGGATCTTGCGGGGATCCGGCTCGTCGAAGAGGTTCTTGCGAAAGGCGATAAGCAGTATCTGAGGAATAATGATGCCTGTGAGCAATGTGACGAGAAACAGGACAGCAATGTCGATCAGGGACCAAACAGTCATATAAATAATTCATAATGCCCGGTGCAAAGGACGCAAAGAGAGCCGGGTCGGATTTATCGGGACAGAAAAAGTTGCATGTCGGCGGCGCGGCTGCATTGATTCCGCGCCACTATATAATATAGGGGAAGTTCCTCTGAACGGGTCAGATGAACTGGATGTATTCGGGCGATACCTCGTACTCGACGGCGAGGAGGCCGGGCATCTCGATGACGAGCTTCTTCTTGCGCGAGCCGCGGATAGCCAGCAGCTTGCCTTCGTAGCCGTTCATGATGCCCTCGCACACAAGACGGACCTGTTTGCCGTACGAGAGGTTGGTAAGCTCGTCGGGGGTGTAATATTTAGGGGTGTCGGTAGCGGTGGCCGCGGCGATAAATCGTTCCATTTCGCCGGGGCGTACGGTCATGGGCTGACGATATGCGGCGCCCTTGATGAACCTATACTGCAATGTATCTGTTTTATCAATAAGGGGGTCGAGTTCGTCGCGCGTGGCGTGCACGAACAGAAGGTCATGGATGACAGGCGTCTTGCGACGCGTCTTGCGGCCCGCGACGATGCCCACCACCCATTTCATGGGAGTGAATACCTCGAGACCGGACTGCTGCACGCGCATGTATCCGGGCAACTTGGCGATAGGACGCGTCAAGTCGCGTAGTACGAACCATTGCTTAGTATCTGGAGACTGAGAAGCCGTCATGATGTCAAAATGGAGCCGCCGCTACGGTTCAGACAATAGTTTCTAATCCTACCTGATTGTTGATATTATTGGAAATCAAGTAGTTGACGAAGCGGGAAGTGTTGACCTCAATCAATATTACAAATACCGGTTTTGTCATTAGGAATGATCAAAATGCGGATATGTGGCAGTCGATCTCTTATTAAGAGATAATTAACCGCCGAATCCATATTAAGTTTCACCCAATTACCACGACACGGTACGGTATTTGCTAAACATTTTGCAGACAATGGCGATCTCGATGTTAATTCCAAAATAACGGCGACAAAAACGGCGACAAAAAAACATACCGTTTTTGTATGTCAGGATTTTTTTGTAATTTTGCGCACCCATATAGTCTCTCTTAATAAGAGATTTGGATGGAGTGGGACAGAGCCTTCCCTTTGACAGCGGAACCTTAGAAACCGGTGTGCGCGGGATAGGAACTTGCCATAGGCTTGCGTTAAGATTATTTTTACAGAAGAACAGAAGAACCGGGAAGCCGCGCATCTTTTTGATTTTTTTACGGGGAATGATTATCTTTGCGGAACAAACCTGATTCAATCATGAAAAAGTCAATATTATTCGCAGCATTCGGGCTGATGTCATTGTCGGCCACGGCTCAGCAGGCACTGTGGGGCGTCCCGACCTTAATATCTCCGGAAGTGCATCCGGACAAGACGGTTACTTTCCGTCTCAACGCTCCGAAAGCTGGCAACGTGCAGGTGACTGGTGATTTCCTTCCCACTCAGAAAATCAAGACTCCGTACGGCGATTTCGATGCCCCTGGGTTTGCCGATCTGACCAGAAACGACAAAGGGGTGTGGGAATTCACCACACCGACTGCACTGGCTCCGGAGCTATACAGTTATACATTCATGGTGGATTCGCTGAAGATAAACGATCCCGCGAACGTGTACATGCTTCGCGACGTGGCTTCGGTGACGAACATCTTCATAGTCCCGGGCGAGCGCACCGACCTGTACAGCGTGAACAGCGTTCCGCACGGAACGGTGTCGAAAGTGTGGTACGAAAGTCCGGAGCTGGGCCTGAACCGACGGCTTACGGTATATACTCCGGCCGGATATGAAACAGGCCGGAAGAGATATCCGGTGTTCTACCTGCTGCACGGAATGGGCGGCGACGAGAACGCATGGCCGGAACTGGGCCGTGCCACGCAGATTCTGGACAATCTCATCGCCCGGGGCGAGGCCGAGCCGATGATAGTGGTGATGACCAACGGCAACGCCTCGCAGGAAGCCGCGCCGGGCGAGGGCGCCGCGGGGCTGAAGCCTCCCACGACACAGCTGCCCAAGACCATGGACGGGTCGTTCGAGGCCGCTTTCCCCGAGGTGGTGAAGTTTATAGACTCCAATTACCGCACCATCCGCGCCAAGAAAGCACGCGCGATAGCGGGCCTGTCGATGGGCGGATTCCATTCGATGCAGATATCGAAGGAATATCCCGACATGTTCGACTATGTCGGTCTGTTCTCAGCGGCGATTCTGCCACGCGAGGGGACAGTGTCTCCTGTGTACTCCGATTTCGAGACCAAGCTGAAGAAGCAGTTCGAGATGAAGCCGGCGTTGTATTACATAGCCATAGGCGACAAGGATTTCCTGTACGACGCCAACAAGCAGTACCGCGCTATGCTCGACAAGAACGGTTATCCATACGAATATTTCGAGAGTGGCGACGGTCACATCTGGAAGAACTGGCGCATATACCTGACCGAGTTCGTGCCGAAACTCTTCAAATGACAGACATAACGTCGTCGTCCGTAATTCAGACAAGAGAACGGTAGAAACCGGAATACGTAAAAAAGACCGCTGAAAATCAACGATTTTCAGCGGTCTTCTATGGGTCGATGAACCCTCCTGTGATCCGCCTGGGAGCCGTTAAACTCCAACGCTGTATGGTGAGAATCAACAAGTTATCAACCCATCGGTCGGGCGACTCAATTATCTATCACGCTGATTCTTCAATGTTCTGCACAGGATTGCAAATCCTATTTCCTCTTTCTTCCAGATGCTATTGTCACAGCCCTTACTTTCGGCAATAATTTGAGTTTATTGCCGAAGTTAAGTCGAGCGACGTATCATTATATATCATTTTTCAGGGGCGCACTACTCGGTGCAGAAACATCAAAAGCTTAAAGAATAGTTCTGTCAATTATTTGTAGTTTCGCTTGCGATGGCTCTTCATAAGCGTTGCAGGCAGCAAGGTAATTCTTTAGCTCTGTAAAGTCTGAGCCGTAGAGATTATCGCTGAACTGATGGAGTTTGGTCATCACGTTTATGTATGCCAGCGGGTCTTTGTGGCGGGTAAGCTTTCGCAATGCGAGTATATAATCTTCGCGGAACACTGTCGGCACTATGATACGCGATTGGTCGGCTCGTACAAGTTCGGCGTTCATCATCACGCGGGCTACACGGCCGTTGCTGTCATTGAAAGGATGCACCTCACTAATCATAAACATCATGAATATCGCACGGGCAAACGGGTCGGTCAAGGCAGCATAGTATTTGAAACCTTGTGAGAGCGTGCCTTTCACAAGTTGATAGTCCACAAACTCCGTCATTCCGGCACGATTGTTCTTCGTTTTGAAAATCCCGGGGTTCATGTGCGGTCGCCCTTCAAGAAGGGTGCTGTGTCTGTGGCTAAGAATCGCAAACAATTCTTTAGGCGATGTCGGTGTCTTCATCATTTCGGCACGGTTTGACAACACCTTGAATGTTCCGAGTATGTCGTGAGAATCCTCATCCCGTCGTGGTATAGGAATACCGGAGTCAACAATAGCTTTCGCTTCATCAATCTCAAACTCCGTTCCTTCTATATAATTGGAAAAATAACTCTCGAAGAATGAGAAAAGCCGGAACGATTCCTCATCAGTATTGCGATTGTTGCGGATAACGAAATATCGGTCCTTTATCGCATCAAAAAGCACTTCAAAGAGTTCAACCCTTGTCTGGTCAAACGGATTGCCGACAGCAAGTGCTTTTGCAGAGGCAGTTGACAGCACCCCAGCGTCATGAGTTGAGAGCAATGCGGAAATGATGCTGTTGATTTTGGCAAATTCGCTCTGCATACCCAATTCTTCAGCAACGGTTCTCAGTTCGTCGCGATATTCGTTAAGACGGTTTTCACCACCGGTGAGTAGTATCTGTTCGAGTTTATTTTCTATCACACTGATAGGAAGAACACGTGATTCATTACCGGATTTTCTTGATATTTGCATATTCTCAAGCATATACCGATGTTCTCCCGATATGTGCATACCCATGAAAGGTATATCGTGAGACGATGCCTTTGGTCCTTTGATAAAATTAAGAATTATACCGGGTAAGTCTGTTACTCTCCTTGTAGTTGAATTTGTCAGAAAGAAATCACCGGTAGCTGTCGGTCGCATTTCTTTGGCACTGCGGTGGCTTATAAGAGCATCCGGATACCGATATGCCAGAATATCCATTAGATTACGGCGCACGATATTTTTCAGACTGTCAACAAGGTTGGTCGTATATATGCGTGGCGCGACTTTTCGCAACTCACCATCCTTTTCTTTCTTGCTAAGCACACGGGAAATGTTCGGATCAGATGAGCCGAAGATAATCTCTTTCTGGGTATCAACTTTCACTGCCATACAAAAAATCACGATTAAGAGAATACAAAGGTACAAATTTTTGCGATTATAACCGCGATTTTTTACAAAAAACTGAGTTTAAGAAGGTTTGGGATATATGATGCCTCGAAAAGTTGATGCCATTATATATGCAGCAGCAAATATAATTCATTTTTCTAGGAATAAATCATCTATTATAGCTTTGTGTTTAAATATATTAAACCCTAAGACTATGATTCGATCATCGCTGCCACCTATTATTGGATATTTTCTTTTATTGCTACAATTCACTACTAATAAATCAAATATATATTGAGCTTTGATATCATCAAACTCAACTATATCAATAACTACATATTCGTTGCCGGTTCGCTTCTTGTAATAATAACCGTAATCTGATTTTTGGGGATGGATGTAGCTAAAACCATTATGTTTAAGATAATTAATCAAACATTCCTTATGGTAGCTATTTCTGTATCGGATGTCGACACACATAGCGACTTCGTGGTCTAATTTGCTATTGGAATCCATTAATGGACAGCCGTATTTAACAAGAGATATAGGGATTAATGATTGCCATTTTTTAGGAATGCATTGCGATATTCGCGAGATAATGCACAATCATGTATTTCATCCTGAATAAATCTGAGTAGTTTTTCTTTTATTTGGCCGGGACTTTGGAGGCGATTTAACATGCCTTTTTCCACAACCAGATAGAAATATTGACCATCATATTTGTATTTGAAGATGGATAAAATATTGCAAAGTTGTTTTATTTCTTCTTCATTTAATGAACGAATAAATATCCTACGATTACCATTCTTGAAAATTTTCTCTTCAAAAAGTTTTTCAACGTTAAATCGCGCAATATTGATTTCATCCAAATCATCTTCTTCGTCTTGTTCCGGATATTCAAATTTTTCTCCAATAAAAGCTATTTCTGAAGCTCGATTAACTAATTCGTCATCTTCGTATATTTGATTGACTTCATCTTTGATTTCAGGGTAATCCTGGAAATTCATCAAATAGTTGATATAAGAATCCGGAGTGTGTTGCTGAAGATCTAGTGACTGAACTTGATAAATTTTATCCAAATATTCATCGTGTTCATATTTCTGGTTTATTAACTTCAGTATTACTTCACGCTTTGTCGTATTTTCGCTTTTAAATGAAAATTGTTGTTCAATAAAGAGTTTATATGCTTTTGAACCGTATCGTATTTCATATGTAAAAAGTCTCAGCGCATAAGCTGTCTCTCGTATTATTTCATAAATTGGTATTACGATACCACGAACAATCTCTCCAATTGCATCTTTCAAACCCTGAGTCAATATTACAGTTCTTTCTTGACCGATGAAGTTGACAGGTAAGACATTGAGATGTTTCTCAAAAAATTTAAGAAATAAGTCTTTATCTTTTGTTGGTTTATTATTATCGATTTCATCAACATATTTGAAGCGGTCATATCTTCCTTTATTATAGAATTCACTTAGCAAGTGAATAAAAGCCATCTCCCTTTTTCCCAATTTCAAGGTTGTATGGCTATTGATTAATTCAAACAGAAGATGGTGCTTATGATTGTCCCAATTCGTGGTTGGGTTCAGTTCCTTATCTTTAAGGGCCAACAACAGATATGCAATCTTTTCAAGTCGTTCTATACCAACTGCGATGTCGTATAGAAACAAAAAATAGTCATCTTCATATCGTAGCTGAGATAATCTGTCAATAAGATAAATTCCTTCATATAAAAGTCACCTGCAACATGGATTTCCATATTGAAATCAAAATTAGTCCATTTAAACTGTGGCGATTCTGGTTCCATATTTATTAACTATGAGTGCCTAATATGATTGTGTTATATTTTGATACTTAAAGTTATATTAACTAAATTAATCATAATTCAGCGCAAAGGCGTCTTGATAGGATATAGCAGAACGATTATCCTTGTTTTCTATCCAGCCTTTTTCAAGATGGCTTATCTGAGAAATTTCTGCGGCGTTCATTTTACCGAAGTATTCACATACTGCCTCTATGGTTGATAATTCAGATTCACTGAGAACATTCTCGCCAGTTGTAATTGCCTCAAGTTTAATTCCACTTTGACCACTTGGATAAACAAATTCCTCCATATCAATTCCCGACAGAGAACTATATAATGTGCCCCACCGTTCTGGAACAGGACCAAACGGTAATGCTTTATATGTAATGCCGGTTATGCCATATCCATGCTTTTTATAATGTATGAAATCAGCATAGAACAGGAGCTTATTCATTTTGGTGACAAAAGTCGAGCCTATATTGGCGATAATCAACTGCACGATATTTGCAATCTTATCCAAGGACATTGAGCGGAACCCGGTGTATTCCGATGGTTGTCCGCTTGGTTTGTAATCACCTTCCGCAGTTTCTACTTTCTTTTTTATCCGCAGATATTCCTGTTCACTCATTTCAGACTTTGAGGCTTCTACAAAGGACATAAAAATGTCCTTTTCACGGGCTGCGATGATTGTCCGGGCATTTGATACACTCGGCACCTCGCCATCTTCATACATCCGGTATTGGTTTATGCCGAAACCAAGTATCTGAGCCATTTTTGCCGCCGACAGACCGTAGTGTTCCCTTATCCCGGATATTTCGTCAGGGAAAGGAATACCATGCTTGACACGATATTGGTTATATACCTGAAATATGTTTGCCTCATCCATTTCGGTCGTGGTCCACATTTCACCTTCCTCATCAATAATTCCGGTGTGAATATAGGAAAATTCCTCTTTTCGGAAAGTTATTGTTCTTACTTCCTGAAAGTATTTTTCTCCGGGTAATAATTTGCTATTGTCCATTGTGTTTATTCTTTAAGGGGTAAGACATCGGATGTTCTGCTTTGTGAAACGAAATACAAATCGTATGAGAGTTAGGCCTTCCAAGAGTAATTTTGATATAGATCTCATTTCCTCTTACATCTTTACCGAACACCCACATTTCACTTTGATTATTCAACGCATCCACAATCGGACCTTCGGAATAATCGTAGCAGCTCAAATTCATGATAACCTACATTCGTTGATTAGGAGTTATGCCCAACTCAACGAGACTGTTCTGGTTCTTTTGGCGATCATCACGGAAACGGATTCCGAAGATTTTGACCTTTAGACTAAAGTCCTCTAAGAATTTCTCGACTTGTTCTTTCGTAATCATAGTGCAAAGATAATAAATCTTTATCAATAATACAACTTTATCGTTGCATTTGTTTTCAATTGCAAAATTTATAAACTCCGAGAGGCGTGGCGGCTTGTGTTGTCGTCGGTATGCCGTCAAACGGTGACGGTGAGCCGTAGTTCACTGACACCCATTGACCGCATACCTACTGATGGAACGGCCTGAACACCGACTTCCTCAATGCCCTGTGAGGATGCGACAGGTATATCGCATCACCGGACTCTCATCGTCAGTCCGTGTTCTTCACGTCCGTTCTTGGTTTGGATTTGAGCCGTCACGCCACTCTGCGTTTAGTCACGCCCCACGGGAGCAAGAAAGTGATTTCCTGCGATCATTCCGTTGGCTGCATATCCATTGCACAGCTCAAGGAATTCTGTATAAACGATTTTAGTATGGAGTTTATTTATAAAGAAGTGCATATCATATAGTAGTTACAGTCAACACGGAATTTTCGTGAGAAAGTCTATTATAACAAAAATATTTTTCATATTTTTTGCGTTAATATTTAAAGTTAAACGATATAACTTCGATGTATAAGACTATTAAGCATCTCCTATTATAATACCTCGGAGCATACTGCTGAGTCTGTAAAAGAGAGTGGTTTCAAATTTATTAAACGATTTTGATGGCATTTGCGGAACAGCATAGTTTCAGGATTTTTTTTTCGTGGCAGTCCGACGTGAAGGGAGTTCATTCAGCTATCTCCAAGGCATTGAAGAAGGCTGCTAAGAAGGTCAAGGATCAGCTTGGCGTAGATGTGTATATTGATGAGGCAACCCGCAATATACCTGGTTCACCGAGAATCGAGGACGCCATAATGCTTAAGATTACCGAGTGTGATGTATTCGTAGCTGACGTGACTCCCATCCAGTGGCTCTCAAAGGACAACAACGATAAAGATATAAAGCTTTCACCAAATCCGAATGTAATGTTCGAAACAGGTGTGGCAGTCGCGATGAAGAGTTGGAACGCCGTGGTGCTTGTCGCCTACATTAAGGAAGATAAGATGTATGAACTTCCGTTTGACATCAACCATAATCGCATTGATTTAGTTAATTTAACCAAGGAGAAGGATCTCTATCATCATATCGTCTTACCAATCAATGAAATCCTCAGCCATCAGAAAGAAATCTATCCTCTCTTCTTTGAACGGGCGAGACTTGATATTAATCTCAACTCCGGGAAGTATATACCTGATGTCTTTATCGATGGTTATGATCTCCGTCAGGAGATCCGTCTTTTCGTCGATCCTTTTACTTTCTATCCCAAAGAATACGAGTCCGTGCGGAGAATGAATTTCGATTATGTTAACTATTATTTCGCCCGTCGCGGTTTGCCTCTGTTTAAGCTGGATCTGTCTGATACATTAGCTTCCTTGAAGGATCTCGACTTCATCGATTGGCTCTATGAGGGCGCCAAGGTGGCAGCTAAGCTCAACGTTGCGGCGGATCTTCTGTCGTCTGATGGAAACCGGGGATATATGACTTCATCGAAAGTAAGGAGGGCCGCAGAGAGATTCGAGTATGCCTCAAAGCAGATTATGCTAGTCAACGGCACGGCAGGACAGGGTAAGACCAATTTCCTCTGCGAACTGACCGACCATATACTTCTGCCACGGGAAATTCCCTTTCTATGGATCAACGGTTATGAAATAGATCCGCGAAACTTTGAGGTAAGTTTCCTAAAAATGTGTCTACACGATAGATACTCTACTCTTCATGACGCGTTGGTCGATGCCAGCAAGATATGCCACAGAATCAGCAAACCGTTAGTGCTGATTATCGACGGTCTGAACGAAATCCCATACACACCTCGCATCTGCGATAATCTGAATATTTTCCTATCTACTCTTACCAGGTATCCTCATGTGAGGGTAATAATGACCTGCCGCGAGGAGTATTTCAATCTGTATTTCAAGCATTACAGTTTTGAGGGCGCTTCAATAATGCGCAAAAGCATAAACAGTAATCTGCAACACGATCGGTACAAACGCAGTCTTCTTATCGAGAACTATTGTCAGCATTACGGCATCACTATGTCTATCAGTGACGACGAGGAAGTGTACCTTACAAGAAACCTGCTCCTACTGAGAATCTTCTGCGAGGTGAACGCTGGTAAAAACATTGAACGCATAGACAGAAGAAAGTACAATCTTTTCGCTGCCTATTATGATAAGGCGGTAGATGGTGTAACCGCTAACTTGAATACCGTTACTGGGCAGAACATCCCCTCTTATGAGGTTGATACTTATTTCTCTACCATAATAAAGGTAATGGTTGAAAGAAATCTGCAGTATAATATCCCGATAAGCGATATTACATCAAAACTTGATGTCCGATATCGTGGCTATTTTGAGCGGTTTCTCGATGAGAATATACTTGTGAAGAGGGACTTGATGGTCGATCACGTCGGCACACAACCGACCAGGGCGCAGGAGTTAGTGTCATTCACATACGATGAATTCCGCGATTTCCTGTTAGCTCGCTATCTCGTCAACGAGATACTTCCGCAGAATAAAGACTTATTCATCAGCATAATCCATAACATTGATAATAAGAGTATCTCAGAGGGTTTGCTATCCTTCTTATTCATACACATCTTCCAGACCGGTAATAAGGAAGCAAAGGCAATAATAGAGCAGGAAGAAGAGTACAATGGGTTGATGGCTCTAAATGTCTGGAACGTTGACGAGAGCAAGCTCTCAGACACGGATCTGCAGAAAGTGAAAGCGGTCTTGCCTCTCTATCCTATGCGCGTCACCTCCCGACTCCTGAGACGATGGAACCACCAGGAGCATCCGCGTCTTAACATCAGTATTCTGCTTGATTATGTGTCGGGACTTGATGACAAAGCCCTATCTGATTTCAAGAAGAGAGCTGTGCCTGGTCCCGACTTAGGGCGCGATCCTTATCTCAGAAACAAAAGCTCAAGAGAGTTTTTCTTTGAAGAAATTGAGGAGATAATGGTGAAGAAACTTTATGAGAATTATCCGGATTTAAAGCAGGTCTTTGAATTTTTGCTGATATTCCTGCCGGGCGAGCCCCGAGTAGCGAGGATTATGAAGGGCTATTTGGATGACAGCGGCGATAAATCAATAATTGCGGATATGTTGGCTCGGACCGAGAGCAACTTACTAAAATCTGTATTACAACAATGGGTATAAGATATGATTATGAGCCTTACAAGTCGCTGTTGATCTTAGACAAAGGTCTCAGTAAAGATGTGTTTCTTCGACGTGCCGGTGCTTCACAAGGATATGCGGTTGTGCACTTTTCCAACATCTATGATTCAATCTTCTCCGAGAGCGAGGATCTAGTAGAATCGTACCTTAGATATTACCAATGCGAGTATCCGTCGTTCATTGAATTCCTACGTCGGGAGTTCGCTTTGCCGTCGTGGGTGTCGGATGAGTTTGGTAAGGCGTTGGACGGAAACGATAAGATTACCGTAATCAGATGGCCCCAGCTTAATTACGGCGATAATGGCGTGGCCAACCTGATATTCTCGGAAGAGGTATGCGATGCCTTCGCCAAAGCTTTATGCACCCGTATGACTTACACTCCCAAATTTTCAGAGGATTATGAAGATCAAGACTGATTTCGTTACTAACAGTTCGTCGACCTGCTTCATCGTTATGATGAAGGGTGATTTCACCCTCGAATCGTTTATTAAGGCATCAGGGCTTGAGGAAACTTCGCCATTCAGAGCGATGTTCACACGCCTTTATCAATCCCTTTCCAACAACCTCGAGCCTCTCGAAAAGGGGGTTAGGGGACATAGATGGTACAAAGGGTCGTCGATTGAGGAGTTCATTACACATAATTTCTCAAAAGACACTTGGAATCGCATCGTGAAGGCACGCAACGAGGGCTTTGAGGTCTACGTTGGCAACTTGAGCAGCGATGTAGATTCGATAGAATGTTTTTTCTGTACGAATTCATTCCTTATCGAATCTGATAACATTATAGTGGATGCTTCGTGCGATGGCTGGTAAGACACGTATCATATATCATCCGGAGCAGAGGTACCGCACTTTGTTCAATCCGCGCAATGGTTTATTCGCACGTATCGAAGATATAGGTGCCGATGAGCCGATGTGGAGTGCAGATGGACCGGAACTGCTCGATATTTCAATCACCAATTTTTGCGAACGGCAGTGCGGTTTCTGTTACCGCGGCAGTTCCCCGAGCGGTAGCCACATGACGATCCTGGATTTCAAAGAAGTGCTTCGTCAGGCTGCGGAGGTTGGAGTGTTGCAGATCGCTTTCGGCGGTGGTAACCCAAACCAACATCCTCAGTTCGCTGAATTCCTGCGGCTGACGCACGAGGCTGGAATAGTCCCTTCCTACACATCAAACGGCCAAGGTCTTACCGACGATATCCTTCAGGCTACAAAACGATACTGCGGTGCTATGGCCTTAAGTGCCTACCCTCCGTATGATACCTTGGAGAATAGGATTAGGCGGATTTCTGACTTCGGGATAAAGCTTAATCTCCATGTCATTTTATCCGACACCATGATCGGACAGGCAACGGAGTGGATGGTGAATCATCCCGACTGGTTCAAGAATATCAATGCGATTATTTTCCTAAATTACAAACCGATACGCAGTGGATCAAACTGTGGGAAACCATCTGAATCCGCGCTTGCTCTATTCTTTGGGGCGGTAAAGGGGGCGGGAATCAAGATAGGTTTTGACAGTTGCAGTATATCCGGGATACTATGGTGGCTCGACACTCCGCATGAGTTTGTAGAGTCATGTGAAGCCGCAAAATTCTCTGCGTTCATTTCAGAGGACCTTCGGATGTATCCCTGTTCATTTATGGCGAATACGGACCGATACGGAGATCTAAGTCAGAATTCATTGCTTGATATATGGCGCAACAACAGCCATTTTCAAGCGATGCGAGCCATGCATCCACGCCATGAATGTGTCAGCTGCCCTCACATCCAAGAATGTAGGGGAGGCTGCTCCTTTCTTCCACAAATCAATCTCTGCAACTTTCAAAATTCCTAACAATCTCCATCGTCAACCACGTTCCGCTTTACTTAAGAAGCGATAGCGACATCCTCGTTGCAGTCGAAACTCCCACGTGAATTGAATGCACAAAAAACATCTTCCAGGGGAGGTCATTATAATAGTACCGTGCTTAGGCGTGGGCGTAAATTAAATCGCATAAATGAGTTTGCGCCGTAAATCTTAATTACAATATACCTTATACCTTGTTGTAAAATACTATAAAATAGCAATAAACCCATTGAAGATGGGGATGTAGGGACTGAGAATTATTGCCCCTTTTTGCATACCGTCTATTTACAATTCAGAGTCAGCAGATAGGCTTTCCAAAATCGGTTCCGGGGCTGTGATATCCCTTTCTTCCTTTTCAGACTCGCTTAACGAACTGCTTGAGCTTTTAACACTCAACCAGACTATAATTACCTTGACCCAATACTGTGCATTGGACGGATACCGAGGACAAAGAAAAACCTCTGAGAATCAGTGGATTTCAGAGGCTTGCTTAGGTTTGATAAATCCTTCTGTGATCCACCTGGGAGCATCAATTTGAAATGCGGTAAAATTTAATTAAAGTCAGATGAAACATGTAAGTTGCTGATAATAGACTATTTTACTGCGAGTTTATTTTAATGGATTGCAAATCGTATTTTATTCCATTTTCGTTAGATTTTAATTAGGCGGACAAAAGGAGGACAAAAATTTGCTTCGGAGGACAAAAAGTATTACCTTTGTATTGTAGCACCTGAATATTAAATTTTCTCTCCCATGGCAACAATTCAAAGAAGCCTCTCAACAAAGGTTAACGACAATGGCAAGTCTGAAATAATGCTTAGACTTAGCCTATCGAAGAATGACAAAATCCGTATCAAGTCCGGTATTTTTGTCCTTGCATCACGATTCAAGGATGGCACATTTTTTACGAAGCGTTTCAAGGCGCTCTTCCATTGGTGCCACGCCCAGGGAATTACCATGAATAATCCTTTTGCAAAGTATGTGAGTTCCGTCTATGAGAAATATGGTACTCCTATCTATATTAAGGATGAAGAAGTGTTGCAACTTGCCGATTTCGATTTCTCGCACAATAAGCATCTTGACACGCAAAGAGATATATTCATTTTCCAATGCTGTATCGGGTGTCGTGTGGGTGATATGATGAAGATGACTCCTGCCAATGGAATCAATGGCGGTGTGGAATACATCGCCTCCAAGACCGCCGAGGAACGCCCGGGAACCATTCGTGTTCCGCTCTCGGAAAGGGCGCAGTTTATCATCGACAAGCACCGTGAAGAAGTCAAGGATGGTCGGTTGTTGCCGTTTATATCCCAGCAGAAATATAATGAGGCCATCAAGGAAATCTTCGAAGCCGCCGGAATCACACGCCTTGTTACTCGCCTCAATCCGACAACAGGAGTTGAGGAACAGGTGCCTATCAATACCATCGCAACCAGTCACATGGCTCGGCGAACCTTTGTAGGCAACCTCTACAAGAAGGTGAAAGACCAGAATCTTGTAGGCGCATTGAGCGGACACTCCGTAGGTAGCAAGGCTTTTGCAAGATACCGTGAAATTGACGAGGACATGAAACGTGAACTTGTCAATGTCATGGGGTATTGAAATAGCGTATATTTGCTAAATTTGCAACATGAACAAGGAGAATCAAAATACAGAATATAAGCGCATTTGGAAGGACGAATATCTCAAATGGGTGTGCGGCTTTGCTAACGCGCAGGGCGGACGTATTTATGTCGGTATTGACGATGATATGTCTGTCGTTGGCGTTACGCATCTTCATCAGCAGCTGGAGGATATTCCCAACAAAATTGTTACGATGTTGGGTATCGTTCCTGCAGTCAGTCATATAGAGCGCCATGGAAAGGATATAATCGGGATTGACATTGAGCCGTCCAATATTCCCATCTCTTATAAAGGCGCTTTCTATATGCGAAGCGGTGCGACCAATCAGGAGTTGCGCGGACTGGCATTGCAGCAGTTTCTAATGAAGAAATTCGGCAGAAGCTGGGAAGATATGCCCTGTTATGGTATTACTATTGACGATATAGACCCGGAGGCAATTCGGTACTTCTTGAAGAAAGGTATCAAGGAGAAGCGTATATCGCCCGATGCAGAAAACTCCACGCCGGAGGAGGTTATCTCAAATCTTGGGCTAATGGAGGATGGGGTACCGTGCAATGGTGCCATTCTGCTCTTCGGTAAACATCCACAACGGCGTTTCGTTACATCTGCTTTCAAGATAGGTCGTTTCGGATCTACTAATTATGATTTGTTGAGTCAAGAGATTGTTGACGGCAACCTCATACAGATGCCGGAAAGAGTGATGCGCGTTCTTGACGAGAAGTATCTGATACGTCCCATTCACTATGAAGGGATGCAGCGCATAGAGCCACTTGAACTCCCCGAAGAAGCTTTACGCGAAATCATCTGCAACTCAATCGTCCACCGCGACCATCAGGGTACTTGGACGCAGATGAGCGTTTACAGTGACCACATCCGGCTTTGGAACGAAGGCAAGCTCCCTGATGATTTATCTGTTGAAAAGCTCATGGGCAAGCATACTTCTCAGCCCCGTAATCCCAAAATGGCAGAGGCATTTTATCGAGCCGGATTCATTGAGGCATGGGGTCGAGGCATCGAAAAGATTGTCAATGGCTTCAAAGCCGAGGGTTTAACTCCACCCACATTCTCAGTCGAGTAGGGAGGTGTTACCGTCCACATTCCCCGCGAGAAATTCGTAGCAATAAACATGGGCGGCACAACCGACATCGAACAGTTCAAAGGTTCAGAGATTACCGATATAAAGAGTGACCAGAAACCGAACCAAACCGAACCAAAACCGAATCAAAACCGAACCAAAACCGAACAGAAAAATCGAATTGTCGAATTAATAACAGCGAATCCTACGATAACGAGGGCTGAATTATCGAAAGAGTTGGGCTTACATGAAAGTAGTGTTCAACGACGTCTTGATGCTCTTGTGAAGGAAGAACGTATTCGACATATTGGCCCTACTAATGGCGGAACATGGGAGGTCTTAGAGTCAAACTAAACCTCTTTTCCATTAATATAGGAGTTCTCTAATACATCACGCTTCCAAATCTCATGCTATATTGAGTTTTGGAAGCGTCGCTTATATATGTCTGCGCAGATAGTTAAACAATCTTAACTTGAAATTTATAAATCCGGGAGCATTTTCTAATAAATGATAAAATTTATGCCTGCCATGAAACCCTATTTGCTGCTGGTTTCTTGTAGATATATTCGATTTGTTCCGTGAAGTTCCATCGAGCAGAAATACTATGTGAACATCTGCTAAATTAATATGGTCTTTTGATTTATATATAAATATAATCTCCTTTATTATAGATGCTTAAAAGCGTTGCAGGGCTATTGACAAACCGTTTTATACATTATAACTTTGCGGAAAAATCAAACAATTACGCAATCATTATTGCGCTGATAAAACAATAACCGTTTAAAGTTATAATGTTCTACAACGGCCAAAATACAAGTCCAAAACAAACTACAATGGTCATCATGAATATTGATGATCTGCGTGAGGCTTTCAAAGCCTGGAATCAGGAACAGATTGAGGCAAACGCGCCTCATGAAGAAATCTACATCACCGCCAAGGAAGCAGCCAAAATGCTCGGTGTGACCTTATCGACCTTATGGAGATGGGACAATGACAAGTATCTTGAGAAGATCAAGATAGGCAACAAGGTAAGATATCGCCTGTCCGATGTTGAACGCATGATAAAGGGCGCGATATGACAACTGAATCTATCAAGCTGCTTCCGGCTTATGTCGATGAAGCTACTCACTGCGATGCAGCACTGGATGAAGAATCGCAGGTGATGGATGTAGGATGTACTGACATTACAGTGGAGCAAAATGGCCTATCGAATAAAGACGACAGTGAGTGCCCCTATATCCGAGTCGGCACGGAGTATTATCGTGAGGTATTGCGTCCGCAGGCGAATGGCGCCACTTGTAAGTGCCTTGTCTATTGGAAGGCTTCGATCATCAAGGCCGACCACGGGAAGAGTTATCTGAAAGATGTGCCTAAGTATGACTGCTTCTGCACCGTTCCGAGCCATACCGATTACCGCAAGATAATCGGCAATGCCTACAATCTCTATGAGCCTATCACGCACCATCCCGAACCGGGCGATTGGAGCGCGATTGACAGCCTGCTTCGCCACATATTTGAGGAGCATTACGAGTATGGTCTTGACTATATCCAGTTGCTGTATCAGATGCCGCTTCAAAAGCTGCCTATACTGATATTGGTGTCCGAGCAGCGCAACACTGGCAAGACCACCTTCCTTAATCTGCTCAAGGCAATCTTTCAGGATAATGCCACCTTCAACACCAACGAAGACTTTCGCAGCAAGTTCAATTCCGATTGGGCGGGGAAGCTACTTATCATGGTAGATGAAGTCCTGCTATCGCGACGGGAAGATTCGGAACGACTGAAGAACCTGAGTACGGCAACATCATACAAGATGGAGTCCAAAGGCAAAGACCGTAACGAGATTGCCTTCTTCGGCAAGTTCGTGTTGTGTTCCAACAACGAGCATTTTCCTATTGTAATCGACCGCGAGGAAGTCCGATACTGGATACGTAAGATTAACCCTCTGGACACAGACGATCCGTTCTTCATGAAGAAACTTGTGGCACAGATTCCGGCGTTTCTCCACTTCCTTATGCAGAGAGAACTATCGGTGCAATGCGAAAACCGAATGTGGTTCAGTCCGGAAAGACTGCGTACCGTAGCACTCAACCGTATCGTGATATCCAACCGCTCCAAGATTGAGTTTGAGGTTGCCGAACTGCTCATGGATATAATGGATAGCACCAACGAATCTTCGGTATCATTCGTGGTGAACGACATCGCCATCTTACTCACCTATCGGAATGTCCGTGCCGACACAAGCGAGATACGGCGTCTCCTGCAAATCTACTGGCATCTAAAACCGGTATCGAACTCCCTCACTTACCATGCCTACGCTATTGGCATGTTCCCTGCGAAGTACACCGCCAAGACAGCCGTCGGCAGATACTACACAGTAACTAAAGATTTTATTTTGAATTTATCTCGATTTTGATGAATTGATGAATGAATTAAAGAAAGGGAAGAAAACCAGCATGTTATAGTGCTGTAGGCTCTCATCAAAAGGTTTTGCAGGCGTTGAGAAGCCTCCTATTCTTTCCCTTTCATTAATTATCATCTTGTGATGAATCAGATGGAGTTGTAATACTGCGAGTTACACACTCTTTCATCATTCCATCAAATTTTTTCCGATTTTAATTTCACAAAACAGCGTATTCCGGATTTCGAGGCCGCTATGGAATAGATGTCGGGCGCATCCGGAAAGATGAAGAAGGATTGCTTGCAATAAGACCTATGAGGGTATAGCCTAATATACCTTCATGCGAAGGTTGACGGCTCCGATGCGGAGACTGACCGTGCAAGCACCCCTGTTATATAATTAATTCCAACCAAACCATAACCAAAAGCACCAATATTTATATGTCGTCACCTAAACAGATGATGGACTTCAAGCCCGTCAAATCAGTCGATGCCAATGTCAGCAACGAGCATCAGCGCAACTGGAGCAAAGAATTCTTCGAGCAAAAGGCCAAGAATCCCGACCACAATTACGACCGCTCCCGAACCGTCTTGAACTTTCAGTTAGGGCCCGGAGGAATGATAACCGCCGTTGACAAATCACGTCGTATCGGAGACAGGGTCGAGGAGATAATCAAAAAACATCTCCGACCGGATGCCCGGGTGACCGCCATCTCCAACCGTGCAGTCATGGTCGTATTCGGCGGCAACCGTGAGCGGATGCGCGAGATGGCTTTCGGCTCTCAGGTGCTGAACGATTATGAGGAAACGAACGGGCATCTTGTGCGGCAACCCGAAATCGAGCGATGGGCAAAGGATGTGTACGGTTTTGTATGCCGTGAATTCGGAGAGGAAAACATAGCCTCATTCATCGTCCATCTCGACGAAACGGGACCACATGCGCATTGTGTTTTCGTGCCGCTGACCGCTGACGGACGCCTCTGCTCAAAGGAAGTTCTCGGAGGCAAGAACAAAATCGAGGCGCAGCAGCACATGAGGGATCTGCACACCAGACTTGCCGAAGTGAACCGTAAATACGGCCTTGACCGTGGCGATGACATCCAAGTTACCGGCGCACGCCATCGTTCGACAGCTGAATACAACCGCGACCTCCATCGCGAGAACGCCAGACTCGAAACACTTATAGACGACAACCGCGAACAGTTGCGTCAGCTCGAAGATGAAATTCGGAAATCGGAGCGGCGAGTGAAAGGTCTAACGACCATGATTGCGAATCTTGAAAGACAGGAGGCTGAACTGTATGAAGAGAAAGCACAACTGGAAGCAGACATCGAGAATGGTGCCGGTGATGTTTCCGAATTACGTTGCCGCATCGCCGAACTTGAAGCACAGCTTGAATCTACCGGACAGAAACTCACCGAAAAACGCGACAAACTCAAGCTCGCTGACCGGCAACTTGCCGAACTTCAGAATGAACTTGACGTCCTCAGCGAGAAACGCGACAATGCTCAAAAGAATTTCCACGAGTTCACGGAAAAGAATCAAGAGCAGGTACGCATGAGGCTGACTGATGCCGTCTTTGCCAGAATGGTTGTCGATGTCCGTTCACTGCTGGACGCTATGCCGTCGGAACTGAAAGCCGATATTGACGGCAACTTTATCACAGCAATAGCCGAGCAGCCAAACGAGATATTGAAGTGTGCGATGTATCTGTTCCTCGGCTATCTCGATGGCGCAACCCAGTTCGCCCAGTCATGCGGAGGCGGAGGCACCTCATCAGACCTCTCGTGGGGACGCAATCCGGATGAAGATGACCGCCGCTTCGCCTACCGCTGCATGATGCAAGCCCACAAGATGCTGAAACCAACTCAACCTAAACGCGGCATATTAGGCAGACGTTAAAATTTATTTATGCCTAACGCCCAAACTTTCACGGGAATTTTGTAACTTTGTAATTGTAAAGTAACGCTAATCTGAAAATGACCAAGTAATTATCACAAAGACATACGGCGCGAGCCGAACCCTTTGAGAACACCCACGTAGTCGTTACAGGCTTTGGTCGGCCTTCAGATGCTACTTGGGTGTTCTCATTTTGTTTATATGGAATTTATAGACAACGTAAATAAGACGTTGAAAGACGATATGACGTCCACTTTGCGCTCCGGCTCCAAGGTGGCTATTGCCGCGTCATGTTTTTCCATATACGCATTTCAAGAGTTGAAAGAGCAACTCTCAGATATATCCGAACTTCGCTTTATTTTCACTTCGCCTTCTTTCATAACAGAAAAGGCTGACAAGCAAAAGCGAGAGTTCTACATTCCCCGTCTTAATCGTGAACGAGACCTCTATGGCTCCGAGTTTGAAATCAAGCTTCGCAATGAACTTTCTTTGAAAGCCGTTGCGAAAGAGTGCGCTGAGTGGATTCGTAAAAAAGTTTGCTTCAAATCTAACCGCACCAATGCCGGGATGCCGTCATTTGCCACCATTGACGACACCACATATATGCCACTTGGAGGCTTTACTACGGTTGAGTTAGGTTGCGAGCGCGGCAATAGCCTCGCTATCGCAATCAATAAGATGGAGGCTCCATTCTCTCAACAGTATCTTCAAATCTTCAATCAGATTTGGAACGACGGCGACAAGCTCCAAGTCGTTACCGAGGAAGTGCTCGACAATATCACCAACGCTTACAAAGAAAACTCTCCGGAGTTTATCTACTTTGTAACGCTCTATAATATCTTCAACGAGTTTCTTGAAGATATTTCGGAGGATGTACTGCCTAATGAAGCCACCGGCTTCAAGTCGAGTGTCATCTGGAACAAACTCTATAATTTCCAACGTGATGCCGCCCTCGCCATCATCAACAAGCTCGAAAAGTATAACGGCTGTATCCTTGCCGATTCTGTCGGTCTTGGCAAAACATTCACCGCTCTTTCGGTAATAAAATATTATGAGAACCGCAACAAGTCCGTTCTCGTTCTATGCCCGAAGAAACTTCACGATAACTGGGTTACATACCGTAGCAACTATGTCAATAACCCTCTCGTTGCCGACCGTCTGCGCTATGATATTCTCTATCATACCGACCTGTCGCGCTCGTCGGGTCAGAGCAACGGCCTCGACCTCGAACACATAAACTGGGGCAATTATGACCTTGTGGTAATTGACGAGAGCCATAATTTCCGTAACGGCGGCAAAGTTACCACCGATGAGAACGACGAGAATCCGCGCGAGAACCGCTATCTCCAGTTGATGAACAAGGTAATTCGCGCCGGAGTCAAAACCAAAGTGCTTATGTTGTCGGCTACTCCCGTCAACAACCGCTTCAACGACTTGCGCAACCAACTTGCCCTCGCTTACGAAGGCGACAGCTCGATTATGGACGCGCAGCTCAAAACATCAAGCTCCCTTGACGATATTTTCCGCCAGGCACAAACAGCCTTCAACCGATGGGCTAAATTCCCGGCAGAGGAGCGCACTACAAAAGCATTGCTTGAAATGTTGAGCTTCGATTTCTTTGAAGTCCTCGACAGCGTAACCATTGCTCGCTCCCGTAAGCATATCGAGCAATATTACGATACCACCGACATAGGTAAGTTCCCGGAGAGATTGAAACCAATCTCCCGCTCGCCCAAACTCACTGACCTACCCACGGCAGTCAACTTCAATGATATTTTCGTCAGCGTCACAGAACTTAACCTTGCCATTTATACGCCGTCTGATTTCATCTTGCCGAGTATGCTTGAGAAATACCTTGACACCAAGGGCGATGGTTCTATTGCTAACCTTTCCCGCAGCGGTCGTGAACGAGGCATCAGGCAACTTATGAGCATCAACCTGCTCAAACGTCTCGAAAGTTCCGTCAATTCGTTCCGCCTTACCCTTGAACGAATCCGCAAATATATCGAAGCCACGATAAAAGCCATCGACGAACTTGCGGCAAAGCAAGCACCATCCATGGTCTGCGATTATGACTTCTCTTACGGTCTCGACTTTGACGAGAGAGAGGACACCGTCTTTATCGGGAACAAGAAGACCAAAATCGCACTGGAGGATATGGACTACGTTCAATGGCGCGGCTATCTTGCCAAGGACCTCGACAATCTGAACACACTGCTGTTCATGCTTGCCGACATCACCCCTGAACATGACAGCAAACTGCAAATGCTCATTGAGGACATCCGCAATAAGTTTGCCAATCCAATAAACGGCGACAACAAAAAGATTATAGTATTCACCGCCTTCTCCGATACGGCTCAATATCTTTATGACAATATCGCTCCGCAAATCAAAGAGCGAACCGGACTGAACACGGCTCTTGTATCAGGCGATGTCGAAGCTCGCTCTACATTGAAGCTCCGCGAGAAATTGGACTTTAATAAAGTCTTAACTTTGTTCTCGCCCATCTCCAAAGAGAAAGCATCGCTTTATCCAAATCTTAATGAGGAAATAGATGTGCTTATCGCCACCGACTGCATCTCGGAGGGTCAGAACCTCCAGGACTGCGATTTCCTCATTAATTACGATATTCACTGGAACCCCGTCCGCATCATTCAGCGTTTCGGTCGTATCGACCGTATCGGCTCGCGCAATGCGGTTATCCAGCTTGTTAACTACTGGCCCGACATGGACCTTGACGATTATATAAATCTCAAAGGTCGTGTCGAGGCTCGTATGAAAGTGTCGGTGCTCACCGCCACTGGTGATGACAACCCACTTTCTGCCGAAGAACAGGGCGACCTTAAATATCGCCGCGACCAGTTGGAACGCCTCAAAGAGGAAGTTGTCGATATTGAGGAAATGAACTCAGGTGTTTCGATAATGGACTTGGGCTTGAATGAATTTCGTCTTGACTTGCTCGACTATATTAAGCAGGGGCACGACATCGAGCATACCCCTATGGGGCTTCACGCTCTTGTCGTTTCTGATAAGGATGCGCCTCCGGGTGTGATTTTCGTTCTCAAAAATCGCAACAACGATATCAACATCGACCGTAAGAACAGACTGCATCCCTTCTATATGGTCTATATCTCGAAGGACTCCGATGTGATAGTAAATCACCTTGATCCGAAAGACCTTCTCGACCGTATGCGCCACCTTTGCCGTGGTAAGTCCGAGCCGATACTTGAACTTTGTCGGAAGTTCAACGCCGAGACTCGCGACGGTCAGCGTATGGGAACCTACTCCCATCTGCTCGGCGATGCCATCTCGTCGCTTATTAAGACGAAAGAAACAACCGACCTCTTTTCATTCCTTGACGGCGATACCGGCTCTCTTTTCGGCGACGAAGTTCGTGGCCTCGATGACTTTGAGTTAATATGTTTTCTAATAATCAGATAGACATGTTACGACTATTCTCAGATAAGGAAAATGCTTTACTCAAGGAACTTGTTGAGTATAAACGGGCCGGCGATATGCGAAATCTACAGGTCGCTCTGTTATTGCGCACAAAATTATCCTTTTTCGCATTAAAATGGGACATAGAACCTACTCCAAACATCAGCATCTATTCTATAGATAATGACAATAGAGAAGAGGCTCTACAAAAATACTTTGAGATAGCTGACTTTATTTATTTTATACAAGAACTTGTTCATATAGGATTCATTAAACTTTTAACCATACCAAGTAAGAATGAGATAAAACAAAGGATGCTTTTCGATCGGGAAAGATATGAATTTAACGCAGACAAAAACCAATTCATAGGAATAGGCTTAGATCGAGAAAATGGGATTCTATCAATTCTTCGAGATTTTGACTTACAGGTATTTGAAAAGAAAGAGGATTATGAAGGTGCAGATCCTCTTACATTACAAACTGTTCCTAATAGCCTTGCGTATGATTTGGATGAAATTGTCTATAAAATCATATATCCAATGCCAGTATTGGAAGAATACGTTTCAAATGGTTTTCGTACGTTAGAAGACAAACGATATGAGGAAAATAATTCGATTGCATTAAAATCCATCAGTATAGCCAATCGAACACTTATAATTTCGGCGGTTGCCTTTATTGCTTCTGCGATAGGTTGCTATTTCTCGTATCGGGGAGTCAAACAAAGTGCCGAACCCACGGTAATTTCACAGAGTCAGATTAATCACCTCGATTCAATCATTCAAACTCATTCTCTGTCAGAACCAATAATAATTAAAAGCAATGACACGATAATGGTTATGCCTGTCCAATCTTCTAAAAACAAGAAGTAATGCTGAATTTACCGCAATCCACAGAAGTCAAGCGACCGCTGCCGAAAGCACAGCTTTATAAGCGGTTCGACTGGAAACCATCGCAACGTGAAAGTTTTGATGGCGAAGTGTCGCGCCTTGACTTTGTCAACTGGATTACGCCGCGCACGCTCCCAGCTATCGCAGAGGGGGCCGAGGTTAAAGAGATTTTCGTTATCGAAATATCGATCAAATCTCGCGACTTCGATATTAAGAATATCACGATGCTCGCCAAAAGCATTCCGCAGCGTATAGTTTATATACTCAGGCATAGTGATGAAGTACGAATTGCGGTCTTCCATACCAAGTTATTCATTACAGATTGGCAAGATGTTAATGCAGCAATGCTAACGCTCAACGGATTAAATCTTGATGTGGTTTGGGAAAAAATTATTTCCTTTGTAGGTGAGTTCTCATTAGAACAAGATAAATCCCTCATCGAGCAAATCAAAGAAAATGAAGAGCGGACAATGATACTTCAACAGATTGAGGCATTAGAACGCCAAATGCGATCAACCTCTCAACCCCGTCGTCAACGTGAACTTTATTCGGAAATTAAGAAACTAAAGATTCTATTATGAAATTATTTTATGACTATGATATAAAATCTGTCTCTTATACACATCTGACGCTG
>ERZ1026968.84-NODE-84-length-57130-cov-7.088025_pt1 | contig 57130 bp, 46 predicted proteins | sample MGYA00519295_ERZ1026968 | MGnify/ENA primary metagenome ERZ1026968 (study PRJEB26926, sample SAMN06164480) | human gut metagenome | biome: ENVO:00009003; feature: ENVO:2100002; material: ENVO:00002003 | host: Homo sapiens | place: USA | collected 2012 ...
AGATTCGCCTTAGTCTCGTGGGCTCGGAGATGTGTATAAGAGACAGCCCGAAGCCAGCTGGTAGTCGCGTTCCTGTTGCTCGCGTACCTGGTCCATCACGTCGTCGACGGTAATCTGGCCCATAAGGCGACCGATGCTGTCCACTACAGGCATGGCCACGAGATCGTATTTCTCGAAGTCGATGGCCACTTCGTCGATTGGCATGTCCACCTTCACCACCACGGGATTGTCCTCCATCACGTGCTTTATCTTCGACACCGACGGATGCGTGATCATCTTCTTCAGCGGCAGCACGCCCTTCAGACGGTTGTCGTCGTCCACCACATAGACGTAGTAGATGTCGTCCAGGTCCTCGGCCTGTCGCCGCATCTCCTTGAGGCAGTCGGGCATCGACAGATTCTCGTTGACCGAGATCAGTTCCGTGCCCATCAGACCGCCGGCCGTGTCCTCGTCATACTGCAGCAGGTCCACGATGTCGCCGGCCTGTTCCACGTCGCCGATGTTCTGGATCACCTCCTCGCGGTCCTCCTCGTCCAGCTCCTGGATCAGGTCGACGGCGTCGTCGGTGTCCAGCAGGTCGATGTAATGGCCTATCTGTTCGGGGTCCATCCCCTCCATCAGCTTCTTGCGGTCCTCCTCGTCGAGTTCCATCAGGATGTCGGCCTTCTCCTCGCGGTTGGGGATAAGCTCGAACACCCACTCTGCCTGTTTCAGATTGAGGTGCTGGAACAGTTCGGCTATGTCGGCCGGGTGCATTCCCTCCAGTTCCTGCAGCACTTCCTGGCGCTGCTCGGAGTCTATGAGCCGTTCGATTTTCTCGATATCTTCGGGTGAGAATTCCTTCATTGTTCAGTTAGAGAGAGGGAATGGGTCATACGGATGTTAATAATGCGTACGGAGATTAATAATGGAACGAGGAGCCACCGAGGAACTCGCGCAGCAGCGAGTTGGCCGGCACCTGTTCGGCCGGAATGGAGAGGAAGCATCCCAGGAAGTCCGCCAGACGCATAGCCTCGGCGTAATGCGGATCGTCGGGACTGACGCTGAGCAGCAGCGGCTCCAGATAGTCCTTCATCACACCTAATTCGAAAATAAGCGATGAGTTGAACACCGCGTCGGCGTTCTCCTGGAAGGGGAATATCCATTTCTCCTCCCCGCGTCTGACGGAAGGCCAGCGTTCCAGAGTCTGCGAGGGGGTGGTGCCGCGGTATTTGGAGTCGCGCACCATGCGGCGCAGCAGGCGGTTGTCGGATGTGGAGATCCAGTTGTGGTTGTCGAGGCGCAGCGAAGTCAGCGCCGAGACATATACCTTGTAAACCTGTTCCTTGGGCACGGACGCGGTCAGTTCCGGGTTGAGGCCGTGTATGCCCTCTATCAGCAGCACGTCGTCCTTCTCCAGCTTAAGGGGACGTTCCTTGTATATGCGTTCCCCCTTTTCGAAGCTGTAGGTTGGCAGGTTTATCTCGCGCCCCGCGAGCAGGTCGTTCAGGTCCTGATTGAACTGCTTAAGGTCCAGGGCGTAGAGGCTCTCGTAGTCATAGTTGCCGTCAGTGTCAAGGGGCGTATGCACGCGGTTCACGAAGTAATCGTCCAGACTTATCATCTTGGGCGACATCATGTTGGTCATGAGCTGTACGGCCAGCCGCTTGCAGGTGGTGGTCTTGCCCGACGACGACGGGCCGGCCAGCATTATCAGCGACGCCTCGCCGCGGCGGTGGCGGGATGCGATTTCGTCCGAGATGCGGCCCAACAGTTTGTTGTGCATGGCCTCGGCCACGTTGATCAGCATCTTGGTGTCGTTGTTCAGCACCACGCGGTTCAGTTCGCCGGCGCAGCTGACGCGTATCACCCTGTTGAACTCCAGACTTTGCTGGAAAGCCCTGTACATCTTGGCCTGACGCACCGGACGGACAGGTACGGCGGGATTGACCGGGTCAGGGCCCAACAGCAGCAGACCCTCCTTGTACATCCGCAGGTCGAACACGCGCAACTGCGCGCTGCGCTCCGCTAAGTCGCCGATGTAGGAGTCAAGGACACCGTCGAATTCGTAGCATCTCACCTCCTCGCCGGGAATGGTGTCGAGCAATTCTATTTTCTCGGACAGCCCCTCCTTGCGGAATATGTCGATGGCTTCGGCCTTCGGTCTGACGGAAATCCGGAAGGGAATGTCGGCGTCCACAAGCAGACGCATGCGTCTCAGCAGGCGTCCCGCAAGGTCGCGGTCCACCTGCACGATGCTCCCGTCCGCCCGCAGCAGACGGCAGTATTGCCCGTGCGATATGGAATGCTCCACACGCAGCGTCATGCCCGGAGCCTCAAGAGTCACCGCACGGTACAGCACCATGCACAGCGACCGGGTATAGGTGTATTTCTCTATCTTGTTTTCCATGACTTCCGTGCCCATTGTTGGTATTATGTGCAAATTTACGAATTTTTTTGGCCTTTTTCTATTAAATCGCTATTTTTGCTAATCAAAAAAAGTAAAAACCTCTGTAAAACCTCTTATCACATGAAAAATGCGAACGAAGTGTTCGACCGCTGTGTGGCCGACTATCATAAGACAGACAACGTGGACGCCGAGAAACATAATCCGTATGAGGAGGGTAGTTTTGAATCGATACTGTATTCCAAGTGCTGGGTCGACGCCGTGCAGTGGCACCTGGAGGACATAATCCGCGATCCGGAGATCGACCCCGTGGCCGCGCTGGAGCTGAAGCGCCGCATAGACCGCAGCAACCAGGTGCGCACCGACATGGTGGAGGAGATTGACACGTGGTATCGCGAGAAATACAAGGACGTGAAGTCTCGTCCCGACGCAACTATCAACACCGAGTCGCCGGCATGGGCGCTGGACCGTCTGTCGATACTGGCGCTCAAGATATGGCACATGCGCGAGCAGGCCGAGCGCAAGGACGCCGCCCCCGAGCATGTGGCCAAGTGCCGGGGCAAACTCGACGTACTGCTGGAACAGCGCGAGGACCTCACCACGGCCATCTCCCAGCTGCTCGACGACATCGAGGCCGGCCGAAAGTATATGAAGGTCTACCGTCAGATGAAGATGTACAACGATCCGGCCACGAATCCGGTGCTATATGGCAAGAAAGCGTGACAATATACTGATGGCGCGGTTTTCCGCGCTGGGCGACATCGCCATGACGCTGCCCGAGGTGTACGACGCATGCCTGGCAAGCCCGGAGCGGAATTTCTATTTCCTCACGCGTCAGCATCCTTCTAAGATGTTCGCCGATGCGCCGTCCAACCTCACCGTGGCGGGAGTGGACCTGGACCGTTACAAGGGATTCCGGGGTATGTGGAGGCTGGCGCGGGAATTGCGCGATGAATATGGCATCGATACGTTCCTGGACCTGCACGACGTGTTGCGCACACGTATGTTAGGCATTGCTCTGCGAATGAAGGGAGTCCGGATATTCCGGCTTGACAAGGGGCGCAGGGCCAAAAAGGCGCTGACACGCCGCAAGGCGAAGGAGCAGGTGCAGCTGCGGCGCATGACCGACCGGTACCGCGATGTGTTCGTCAAGGCCGGACTGCCGCTGGCCGACCGGTTCTGTTCGCTGTTCGGCGACGGTAAGGGTGCGCCCGAGGATTTCGCCAAGGTGTCCGGACCGAAGCAAGGAGGCGAAAAGTGGCTCGCGGTGGCGCCGTTCGCCAAACATCCCGGCAAGATCTATCCCATGCACCTGATGAAAAAGGTGATAGACCACTTTGCCGTGAGGCCGGGGTGGAAGATATTCGTGTTCGGATTCGGCGACAATGAGATACGCGACATCGATTCGCTGGCCGGAACGCGACGTAACGTCGTGAATATGGCCCGCGCCGGCATCGGCATCCGAGCTGAACTGGCGCTGCTGAGCCATTGCGACGTGATGCTTTCCATGGACTCGGCCAACATGCACCTGGCGTCGCTGGTGGGACTCCGCACCGTGTCGGTGTGGGGCGCCACGCATCCGTACGCCGGATTCATGGGGTGGAATCAGGATATGCACGATGCCGTGCAACTCGACATGGTGTGCCGTCCATGCTCGGTGTTTGGCAACAAGCCCTGTGCGCGTGGCGACTATCACTGCCTCAACGGCATTCCGCCGTCGCTGATTATAGAGAAAATAGAAGGCGCCGGCGATATAGAATAATTGACGATGAAAGATCAAAAAATACTGTTCCACAGCACGATATTCGGGCCGATACATAGCCGCAGGCTCGGCACGTCGTTGGGCGTGAACCTGACGCCGAGCGATGGTAAGGTATGCACGTTCGATTGCCTCTACTGCGAGGCCGGCTTCAATTCGCAAGGTCCCGGCAAGACGGGTATGCCCACGCGCGGACAGGTGGCCGAACGGCTCGAAGCGAAGCTGAAGGAGATGCGCGCCGCCGGTGACCCGCTGGATGTGATCACCTTCTCGGGCAACGGAGAGCCGACCATCCATCCGGAATTCGCAGGAGTGATCGAGGATACAATACGTCTGCGCGACAAGTATTATCCCGATGCGAAGGTGTCTGTGCTGACCAACTCCACACGCATCGACAATCCGGAAGTGGCGGAGGCGTTGAAATCGGTGGACAACAATATACTGAAACTCGACTCAGGCATCGAAAGCACCATGCAGGCATTGGACCGCCCCGTATCGAAGCATTTTACGGTCGGAAAACTGACACGCGAGCTGAAACAGTTCTCCGGCACGGGCATAATCCAGACCATGCTGCTGCGAGGCGAGTACGAGGGAACGCACATTGACAATACCACACCTGAGGAACTGGAGGCGTTGGCGCGCATCTACAAGGAAGTAAGGCCACGCGAGGTGATGCTGTACAGCATCGACCGCGACACGCCGGCCGAGCACTTAGTGAAGGTGCCGCACGAGGAACTGCAGCGCATAGCCGATTACTTCCGGTCGGAAGGGATACCCGTCAAGAGTTTCTGAGATGGAGCAGGAGATGATATTTCCGCGGCCGCTTCATGCCGGGTCGCGCATAGCCGTGGTGACGCCCGCATCGCCCATAGAAAGGCAATACGTGGATGGCGCGAAGGCGTTTTTGGAAAGCCAGGGTTTCGAGGTGCGGCTGATGCCTCATGTTTTCGGGCCTGAGGACGGATGCTTCGCATCGTCGCTACAGTCGCGGCTGTCGGACCTGACCGAAGCGTGGCTTGATCCGGAGGTGGACGCAATATTGTGTTCGCGCGGAGGATACGGTACAGCCGAACTGTTGCCGCATCTGTCGCGGATTGACATACGTGGCAATGCCAAGTGGCTGATCGGTTTCTCCGACATTTCAGCCCTGCACGCTTGCTTGCAGAGTCATGGCGTGGCATCGCTGCATTCATCCATGGCCAAACAGTTTGCCCTCAGACCCGACAGCCGGGTGACGCGCACGATGCTCGACCTGTTGCGCGGCGCCAAGATGGACTATGAGGTAGAGAAACATCCGTTCAGCCGCAAGGGGCATGGCGTGGGTAGTCTTATAGGCGGTAACCTTGCTGTGCTGAACGGACTCGCCTCAACGCCGTACGACCTGATGGGGTCGGCGTTGAAGCGGGATTCGGTGCTGTTCATTGAGGATGTGTCGGAGCAGATTTACGAGGTGGAACGGATTTTGTTACGTCTCTATATGTCGGGCGTGTTGGGTAGTCTGAAGGGCCTGATTGTGGGCCGGTTCACAGACTACAGACCGTCGAAGAAGTACGAACGGATGGAGCAGATGATTCATGCGTTACTTCAGAGGCTTGGCATCCGCGACATTCCTGTCGCAATTGACTTCCCCGTGGGGCATATCGAGGATAATCTGCCCATGACAGAGGGAGCGACGGTGGAACTGAGCATAACGGACAAAGTACGCCTGAAACAGATATAGTGTACCTGAAACGAATACAGATAGCTTAACAAACAGTATAGATAGCTTAACAAACAGGTTTCGCGAAACAAATACGGTTCGCGTGACGTTTTGAAGATATGAGTACTCTTAGTTTGGAATATATAAATGACGACGACAAGGCCTACGGTCTTGCCGGGATGACCATATCGATAGCGGCTCTCGACGCCCTGGACCGTCTGGTGTCGGTGTCGCTCGACTCCGAGGGGCCGATGATGACCTTCAGCCACGAATATTATTTTTGCGGTTCGCCGTCGCTGTCGCCCAAGGCCGTGTGGACCAATCTGGTGAATAATTACAACCTTACGGCCGCCATGGCACTGAGCAACGTCATGGCGCGATCCATGATACGCCTCGGCAGCGAGGTTCCTGCCGACATCATGAAGGCGTTGCACGAGCGCATCGTGGAGGAAGGGCGCGACACCTGCGGACTGGAAGACGACGAGATTGAGAGTCTGTACAACCGCGCCAACAGTTATATGCGCCGCATCTTCAACAACCGTCGCCTGCATCCCGCCGTCGACGAGCTGGTGCGCACCCTCTCCGTCCGCCGCACCATGTCCGCCCCCGAGCTGGCCGACACCCTCCACCTCCTCCAGATAATCTGACGCCGAAAAATTCCCGACTACAGTTATACCAACACGTTTCGGGAATGTTCTTCGTTATGTAGACGATGATTATTCCCGATGTGATGGTTATTGCTAGGGCTTAATAATGCTTAACCATTTATATAGTTGTTTAGAGTCAGTCGGTTAATCTTTAAGGCAGGCAAGAGGGATGACCTTTACTCCATCCGGTCGGGTATAGGCTATAGGCCCACCTGTAATAATCATTAATAAAGAGGGCTCATCAATTATTATCTGTTTTTCTCTTTCATTCTTTTTTCTTACAAGATCTCTTATTTCCAGAAGATGCTGCGCACCTTTATCGATTTCAGTGCCACCAAGTTTGAATTCAATCAACGCATATCTGCCGTCGTCAAGATGCAGGACGGCATCGGCCTCAAGGTCATATCTGTCATGATAATACGATATTGAACCAAAGCACGACTGGGAATAGACACGAAGGTCCCGCATCGCCATACACTCAAATATGAAACCATATGTCTTCAAGTCCATCTGAAGACGTTCGGGAGAAAGACCTAATGCCGCTACTGCAATTGAAGGATCAGTAAAGCCTCTTTTCTTGCCTTTTCTAATGGCCGTGGCTGAACGTACGGCCGGAGACCAGGAATCTATGTCTTGAATGACGAACAACTTTTCCAAAGCCGACACATAACTGTCAAAAGTAGGTTCCGTGCAACTTTCAGTAACAGCGGCCACATCCTGAATCATTTTCTTTTTCTTTGCGAGTGTAGAGATGTTGCGTGCATAAGTACGCAGAATCTCCCGCGCGAGTTTTTCGTTACGGTCCACACCATCGACAGTTGATATGTCCGTAGCGCATACACTCTGAATATAATTCCTTGCAACCAATAGTTTGCCTCTTTGGGTCGGAAGTGATAGTGAAGCTGGCCACCCTCCTCTACAGGATGCAAAAATAAGTTGTCTTATATCCAGTCGAGACGTCTTACCATCGATTGTCAGATCTGGATTGTTAAATAAATCCAACAGAGATATTTCACCGGTTGACTCTCCGGATTCCCACAGACTCATAGGTGCCATTTTTATTCTTGCGATTCTGCCGGTGCCGGTATGCAGTATTTTTGACCTGTCAATAGAGTTTGATCCTGTGAGTATAAACTGGCCTACCTTCTGCCTTGTATCAACAGCGCTTCTGACGGCATCCCAAAGCATGGGAGCATCCTGCCATTCGTCTATAAGCCGGGGTGTGGCACCATCTAATAGAAGGGATGGCTTGGTGGCGCCCGTAGCAAGATAACCGTCACGCGTATCGGGAAGTTGCAGTTTGAGTTCGCTGTTTGCCTGTTGCTCCGCGGTTGTGGTTTTTCCACACCACTTTGGTCCTTCTATGAGGACTGCGCCGAACGCTTCCAGATACTCTTTGAGGGTATTGTCGGCTATGCGAGGAAGATACGCCATATCGTTGTTTTTAATTTAGTTTTGCAAAGGTAGCATTAATTACTCTTTAAACAAAGTTATTTTAGCTTTTTGTGGGTTTTGATTTTTGTTTTTTGTGGCATTATGTTTTTGTTTTTTGTGATATGTTGAGTTTGTAACAGTCTGTGACGCTATATAAACAATCCCCGGCTGGACGGGCCGGGGATCAAGAAGATATTTATTTAGAGTTTAGATGCTTATGTCTGAGTGTTGTATAAAAGCAGACTTATGGTTGAACTGCGTCGAAAGCCTTTTTCAATATAGCGGAACTGCCTGGGGATACGGAGATTTCGGGACAGTCAATGGTGTCGTTATTGTTGCAGAGGATCTTGGGGTCGATTTCTGCAATATCAATAGTAGTCAACTTTGAACGCACGATACGGCAGACCTCCTCGGGAGAGTATTTATTAGCCAACTCCTTAAGTTCGGAATGAAAACCCATGTTGTTGAGATTGAGTTGGAATGCAGTTATGACACCCTCTTTATCCATATATGGATTGACATACTCTGGAAATATTATAAAGAATTCTCCATTCTCCAAAAATATCCATAAGTCAACATTATCATTAGAATTTAGTTCTCTTATCTTTCTATTTGTTTTCGCATCAGGAAGATAAAGAATTAGTTGAAACAGGTGCTCTGCATCATAGAAAACCTTAACCGGAATCTTAATACTGTTGGACATGTTCTCGGTTTTCATTTCCAGCGACTCGGTGAACGTTCTTGATTCCACAATGCCTTCTTCGTTTAGATCCGTCATGACCTGATAGGGTTGATCAGAACTAATAGAGATTTCCACTGCTTCCGAATCGCGTGATCTGGTACTGCTATTATTAGAGACCCTTTTTCTCGATTTAAATAGGTCGTTCCATTTCATACACAAATGTAGACGTAATTAATATATTTCGCAATAACAGACTTAAAACAGGAATTAGTAAGTTCTCATTCACGTTTAGCCGAATATGTCGGAATGAGTGCCGGTGTCGACATCAGTTTAGCAGGTCGTTCATTAGTTCCTCTGTTGAATGAAAGGGTCCGGTTATTTTGCCGGTCTTTGCTTCTTCAAGGAGACGTTCGATACGAGGTTTTGATGTCTTTACAGGACGAATCGAGGCCCCGTCAAATGCTTTTAAAAGTTTTTTGATGAGCCTATAATCCTCTTTGGAGTTAAGTATAAGGGAATATTCTGCCATAATCTTAATTGTTTGTGTACAAAGGTAACAATTAATATCAAAACAAAGAAAATATATACATTCATTTATGATTTTTTACATTGATCTTTCATTCCAAGACGAAAAAAGTGTTATATTTGCAACATAGACACCAAATCAAAGAATGGCACGATGGCAGCGGAGGTGAAATACCCGATAGGAGACCAGAGTTTCGGTGAGATAATCCGGAACGGATGTGTGTATGTCGACAAAACTGCATACATCCATAAAATGGTGACCGAGGGAAAATATTATTTCCTGAGTCGCCCCCGTCGCTTCGGTAAAAGCCTTCTTGTGTCTACGTTGGAGGAATATTTCAGAGGCAATCGCGAACTGTTCAGAGGCCTCGCCATCGACCGTCTTGAACCCGAGGAATGGAACAGTCACCCGGTACTGCATCTTGACCTTAACGGAAAGGATTATACGAATCCGTCCGCATTGTACGAGCAGCTGGAAATGCACCTCGACAACTGGGAGGCAGCGTATGGGCGCAACGGTAATGTCCCAAGCGTGGACAATCGTTTCCGGGAAGTTATCAAATCGGCGTACGTCAAAACGGGGTGTCGTGTCGCCGTCCTGATCGATGAATACGATAAACCGATAGTTGACGCGCAGGACAATGAACAGCTGGTAGAGAAATACCGCAATATCCTGCGTGGATTCTACGGCGTGATGAAAAGTTGTTCCGACTACCTGAAATTCGTGTTTCTCACCGGTGTCGGCAAGTTGGGACAGGTCAATATCTTCAGTGGCCTTAACAATCTGCGCGACCTGTCGATGAATCCGGAGTATTCGGCAATATGCGGAATCACGACTGACGAACTTGTCGATAATTTCCAGCCGGGCATCAAGGAGCTTGGCCGGAGCAAGGGATGGAGCGCCGAGCAGACGCTGCAGGCATTGAAACACAATTATGACGGCTATCATTTTGCCGAAGATATGACTGACGTGTACAATCCCTTCAGTCTGCTTAATGCCCTTGCCGACAAGAAACTGAGCAACTACTGGTATCAGTCCGGAGCGTCCAAGAGACTGTATGACCGATTGAAGGATTGGGATTCTCCACTCAGGGACCTTGAAGGCACCATGGTGTCGCCGCGTGTCCTGGAAACCGGTGACATGTTAGGCAACGATCTGGAAGTCCTGTTTTATTACACAGGATACCTTACTATCAAGCAGGTGATGGACTCGTTAGATGGCGAGTTGCTGGTGCTGGGTTATCCCAACCAGGAAGTCCGGGATTCGTTTTTCGAAGGACTTGCACGTGAATGGACCCGCATGTCGGAAAACAAACGGCATATATGGGTCAACGGATTGCGTCGGTCTATCCGTGAAGGAGATATTGACCGGTTTCTGACGATGATTCAGGAGTTCATGGCCGGCAATTCCTATCGCACAAATCCTGACACTGAGATACATTATCAAGACCTGATATACATCATATCTCGCCTCGTCGGTCTGAATGTCGATGTGGAAAGAGCCACGTCCGACGGTCGTATCGATATGATACTGGATGGTCCGAAAGCAATATATATTATTGAGTACAAACTTGATAAGTTGCCCGAGGAGGCGCTGAGGCAGATAGATGAGAAGCATTACGACCGGCCTTATCTCTCGCTTGGCAAACCCATAGTAAAGGTCGGCGTCAACATATCTACGGCAACCCGCACCCTCGATTCCTGGCTTATCAAGGATGATGCCGAGGGTTGAGTTATATAGATCAAGAATATTCCGGTTTTGTCGAATATGTCGGAATGGGTGCCGGTGTCGACATCAGTTTAGAAGGTCGTTCATTAGTTCCTCTGTCGAATGAAAGGGTCCGGTTGTTTTTACCGGTCTTTGCTTCTTCAAGGATATGTTCTATACGAGGTTTTTTCGTTTTTACAGGAAGAATAGAGACTCCGTCAAAAGTATTTAAAAGATTTTGATGAGCCTATAATCCTCTTTGGAGTTAAGTATAAGGGAATATTCTGCCATAATTCTTACTGCGGCAAAGTACATGCAAAATAGGATCCAAAATACATGGAATGCGATTATGTTATTAGACATATTATGGCGATTATCTCAATAAAATTTATTAATTTTGCAATTGCAGACCGCAATGCGGACCACGCCAGCCGGGAGAGGCCTCCTATGAGGGCCGACCTCACTATCTGGGGTTAAGCGGAGTGGGATGTATCTTTGACACGAGTTGTCGTGTCTGGATTGACATACATAAAAAGCGTTTATCCACGCTGATTCTTGACAAATCGAAATTCTCGCAAAATTTCAAGTCTAAGTCAGGGGTTGAGCAACGGTAGATGCCCGTGGTAATGTGATTATCGGCATTCGGCATGATATTCCGGGAGGAATATGGCCGGATGCGAATATTGCATATACTGGCGTGGGCTTCTGGCGTTGCCGTCCGACTTAGACTGGGCAATGCGAGAAGCCTCGATTTGTAAGACGGCAACGGATACAGATTCCTGCGCTATTTTTTTACTGACCTGACGCTAACGAGGGGATGACCGCGGCGTGTAAAGTATTATGAATCCGATAGATTATTATTTCTTTTCAGTACTCTTTTCATTGCCTTTCAGTAGGGAAATGGGGCCGTCCGCGTAAAAGCGGATTTGGCTCGAGTCCGTTTCCCCTGTCTTTGCAGAACCGGCTTGTCGGAATTAATCATCTCCGGGGGCAGCCGGCTTATCCGAGTGGTTACAAACGGAAAGAATCAATTTGTGTTCAACTAATAATAACTATATGAAACGTAAGATTTTTGCTGCGGCAATGGGCCTTGCATTACTGAGTCCCGTTGCAATGGCGCAGACTGAAGCGACCGACACTATGTCGGTGGAGGGGATGCGCAGTGAAATCAAAGCCCTTAAGGCGGAAAACGCCGAGCGAGACGCCCGGGAGAAGAACAATGCGATATGGAAACGCACTAAGACGTTCGGCATCGGTATGGCTTACTCCAACTGGAAACCGAATGATTGTGCCGCATTCAGTCCGAATTACGGCTTTATGCTTAATCTGACCAAGACTTATTATGTCCACCGGAATCCTATAGCAGGCTTCCTGAAGTTCGGTATCGACGCCACGTGGTTTGACGTTACCTATATGAACTATGAGGCGGCTCCCGACTGGCTGGATATGCTGGGAGTGGGCGACGGGATGAATCCGCCGAGTGCGGGTGATTATCCCGACTATGACGACGAACCGGACAATCCGAATCTCGGCAGCCATCAGATAGATGTGGCTCTCGGCGTCGGCGTGTCGGCCACATTCGCCCCCTTCTATAAGTTTGACTCGGCCATCAACCAGCTGAAGGGAAAGGTTTATTGCCGTTTCCTTCCCACTTACTCGATGATGCTGGTGTCAGAGCCTGATGATACGCGCTTCAACTATGCCTTCGTGCCTTATGTGACGTTCGGCGCACAGTTCTCCTGGAAAGTTCTTTCGCTGTTTGTAGAGGGAAGATGGGGTCGCGCCAACTATAAGGTCGGCGGTCTTGATGACGAAGCGGATTATGGCGACACGGATGCCGGGGATATAATCAAATATGACAGAATATCCTGCAACAACTATGGTATCCGTTTCGGTATCGGCCTGACTTATTGATAATAACAAAATCTAAATATAAAACTAAATATAAAAATGAAGAAGACATTAAGAATCGTGGGCCTGGGGCTGGCAGCAGTGCTCTTGTCCGTAGGCATGACCGCATGTTTAGGCGGAGACGATGACGAAGATGACGAAGATCTTTGGGAAGGAAGCGTGGGCGCGCCGGCGTATGAATCGGACGCTTCGTGCTATACGATTCTGGACAGCGACGAACTGGAGAGCATCGAGCTCACGGCGAGCGGCAACTACATAATAGTACCCACCGCGAACGACTCCTATTACAACGCTCCGCTCAAGAGCTCCAAAGCCGAGGCCGGGAGAGGCAGGCGAATGTTCTCCGGACAATCACAGAGCCGGGCTTCCGACGGCAGGGACATAATCTTCGGCGAGTATTCGAAGCTCGGCGACGGAAGCTATAATCTGGACGGCTACGGCAAACTGACGGTCGTTGATGACAATACGCTGATTGTCACTCCGAACGGAGGCACCGAGATGACTCTCCGCGCGGAAAAGAAAGGCACGGCAAAAGACAGCGACCTCAACAATCGTTTCTGCCGCACTTGGTATGTGGAGAGCGTCAAGCGCCAGACCTACTCCGGAAACAATCTCATTGATGAATATAATGTGCCATCTTCGGAGATTCATGAGGAATACGTGAAGTATGTCGTAGTATCCAAAGTCGGCACATTCTTGCAGACGGATTGGGACGACAGCGTGGAATCCTACGGCACCTGGAGATGGCAGAACACGAAGAACTAGGTGTTCCGCTATGATTTTATCGACGAGGAAGGAGAGGGAGAGGTGCAGGTCTCTTTCTCGGGCGACAAGGCGACGTTCATCGAGAAATACATGGAATATGACGATGATTACGACCGGGAGCTGCTTTACGTAGAAAGAATTACGGCCCGTTCGAAATAACCGGTTGTGGATAACTTGATTGAGGCCCCTGCGTAATCCGTCGCAGGGGCCTCGATTGTTGTAGGGCCGGAATTCTTATTGTTGGTGTACAACGGTGACAAATAATATCAAAAAACGAAAATTGTAGATAAAAATTCGTAACTTTGCGGTCATGAAGAAGCTGAGGATGTCGGCTGTGGTCATGACCGCGGCCATTATGATGAGTCCCGCGGCGCGGGGCTTCGATTTTTCGGAGGGTAACGACGACCGGGAATGGCGCACGCTGCAGGATGCGTGGACGCTGGATGCGCCCGGCACCGTGCCGATGCTGCGGTCGTATGCCGAACAGAATCCCACGGGCATACACGCACTGGAGGCACGTCTGATGATTGCCGATGCGGCCTTCTTCGCTCACGACTGGAGCGAGGCACTGCGTCTGTACAAGGCCGAAGACATAAAGGGCCTCTCTCAGCCCGAACGCTCGCTTTATTCATACCGCAAGGCACTGTGTCTGTTAAAGACGGGCTATTACAAGGAGGCCCGCACCGCCTTGCGCAGTGTCAAGGGGCGCAAATACGATGCCGTGCGCACTTTCTATGACGCATACATCGACTATATAGAGGGAGACTACGACAAGGCTTACCAAGGTTTTGCACGGGTGCCCGAAGGCGAGAAGGGCCTTGAGGCGGCATACTATATGCTGCAGATAGACTATATGCGCGGCGAATACCGCAAGGTCGCTGAAAAGGCTCAGAAACTCGTATCACGCGATGTGGAGCCGGGACTTAAGGCCGAGATATACCGCATAGCCGGTCTGAGCCGCTTCAAGCTGGAGGAGGACGAGACGGGACGCCGCGAGCTGGAGAAATACCTTGAACTGAATCATGGCCCGGTCAACAACGATGCTCTGTATGCCTTGGGCGTGATCGACTATGAGGAAGGAAACTACACCAAAGCCGCCGAACGCCTGACGGCCGTGACGGAAAGCGCCGAGCGCGGGCCACTGTTGCAGAGCGCATGGCTTTACTTGGGTCAGACACGTCTGAGTCAGGACGATGTGCGCGGCGCCACACTGGCCTTCGAGAAGGCATCGGCATACGAGGCCGATCCGGAGGTGGCTCAGACCGCGATGTACAATTACATCACGGCTCAGACACGCGGCACGGGCGTGCCTTTCGGTAAATCGGCCGAACTGATCGAGACATATATGCGCCGCTGGCCGGCATCGCCTCATGCCGAGGAGATGCGCGAATACCTCGCCACGGCGTACTACAACGACCATAATTATCTGAAAGCCATCAGCACCGTTGACGGCACCCGCACGCCCACGCCGGTGATGCTTGACGTGAAGCAGAAGGCCCTGTATGCGCAGGGCGTGAGCATGGCCACCAACGGCGATGTGGCCGGAAGCGCGCCATGTTTCGAGAAGGCGTCGGAGATGAAGACGTCGGACGCCGATCTGGCCTTGCAGTCGTTGTTATGGTTGGGCGACGCCCGCTATGAGGCCGGACAGTTCGCCGCCGCCGAACGCAGCTATTCACGCTATGTGCAGGGTGCGCCCGCCTCGGCCAACCGCACGTTGGGCCTCTACGACTTAGCTTACGCGCAGTATCGCCTTGAACGCTACGGACAGGCGGGCGCCACGTTCTCCAAGGCGTTGGAGAGCCGTCCCGCGCTGAACAAGGCCATGCGCGACGACGCGCTGATACGCCGTGCCGACTGCCTCTATTACACTGGCGATTATACCGGAGCGCGCCAGCTCTATACCGACGCCATATCCGACAAGGCCAACGACTCGGACTATGCCGCCTACCGATATGCGATGCTGTCGGGCAAGAGCGAGGGACAGCGCAAGAAGATAACGCTTCTCGACCAGTTCGTGCGCGACTATCCGCGCAGCAAATGGCTGTCGGCGGCTTTGCTGGAGAAGGCGCTGACCTGCGAGGAACTTGGCGAGACGGCCATGGCCGCAGAGGCCTACCGCAAGCGTCTGGCCATCACCCCCGACGCCGACGTGGACGAGCTACTGCGCGCCGCCGCGGCCAACGACCGTACGGGCGACGCTCCGACCGAGCAGCTTGAGCTGCTGAAACGTATACGAAAAGCCGGCTCGCTCGGCGCCGACGACACCGCCGATATCGATTATTACGAGGCCAATGCACTGAGCAAACTTGGACGCGACGACGAGGCCGACGCATTGTACGAGTCCCTGTCACGCAATCCCGAGAGTCCCGTGGGCGCCGCCTCGGCCGTGACGCTGGCACAGCGTCAACTTGACGCCGGCAACGCGCAGGAGGCATTCGACATGATGAACGCATTCACCGACACCGGAACGCCCCACACCTACTGGCTGGCCAAAGGCTTCATAGTCCTGGCCGACGCCTGCCGCGAGTTAGGACGTCCCGAACTGGCACGCGAATACCTCACATCCCTCCGCGACAATTATCCCGGCAACGAAGCCGACATCCTCTCGGCCATCAATTCACGTCTCAAGTCCCTGAAAAAATGAAAGCTACCAAAATACTGACAATCCCCGCCCTGCTGTCAGCGCTGACGGCGTCGGCTCAATATAATCCCACCGTGGAGGTGGAGGGCACCTACAAGCCCGAGGTCATACTTCAGGACCGTGTCAACACGTTCCCCGAGCGTCTGCGTCTCGGCAACACGGACAGTCATCTGGACTACGACATGGACGGCGTGGTGACCGATTTCGCACCTGTCGGCGTGCCTATGCCTGCCACCGGATGGAACGATACCCGCGCACGCTGGCCATATCGCGGATATGCCGAACTGCAGCTCAGCACGCGCCTCGACGCCATAGTCAATGCCGGATACCGCTTCGTGGACGACGGAAAGACCCTGAGCGGCGTCTATTTGCGTCATAATTCCACGTCGCTGTGGAAGCCGAAGCTGTCGGATGCGGTGAAGGACACGCGCCGCAAGATTTATGACGAGACGGTGGGCCTGTATCTGCGACATAATGCCCCTAAGTATGGTATGCTGGACGTGGATGCGCGTTATAACCTTACATATTTCAATTACTACGGCTTCAATCCGCTGCCGATGGCCGATATGCCGGACGCACCGACACAGACGTTGAATCAGGCACGGTTTCACGCCAGGTGGACATCGAATACCGAACGCAGATTCCGATATTACGCCGGCGTGGACGTGAACTATACGGCGTTCCGCAGCTTCTATACGTCGTTTACTATCGATGAATGCCCCGGCAACCGCGAGACGCTGATTTCGCCCGAATTGGGCGCCGGCTACCGCTTTGGTGGCAGTTCGGTGGTAGGTCTGGATTTTTCCGCCGATTTCCTGCTCTATACCGACAAGACGCGGCTTGCACCGGCTATGCCGAAAAACTACAGCCGTTTCTCGTTCACTCCCTACTACAAGTGGGAGGGCGATAACATTACTTTCTACGGAGGCCCGCGCATCGACGTGTTTGCCGACAACGGCACGGCGTTGCGTCTGGCACCGGACGTGAGGTTCGGCTGGCACACGCGCGGCGTGGGGCTGGAGCTGTCGGCCACGGGAGGAACGGAGCTGAATTCGCTGCACGGCAATGTGTCGGAATCCAAATTCTGCGCACCGGCCATCGTGGACATGACGCCGGCCTATACTCCTGTCGAGGCCCGTCTTAAATTCGGATTCGGCCCGTTCGCAGGCTTCCGCGCCGAGATGGAAGGCGCCTATAAACGCACCCTTCACCGGAGCTTCGGATGCTGGTACACGCCCTATCTGAGCCTGTACGGCCGTTCGGCGGCATCCTCGCAGCCTGTATTCGAAAACTATCTCGGCACGTATATGAACCTGAGCGGATTCCAAATCGGCATCACATTGGCTTATAATTACGGCGAATACTTCGGCATCGAAGCTAAGATGAACTATATGCCTCAGGAGGATGACAAGGCATGGTTCAGCGGATGGGATATGCCGGAGGTGACGGCGCACATCGGCGTGCGCGGCAATCCCTGGAGCACGCTGAAATTAGGCGTTGACTGGGATCTGCGTGCCTGCCGCAAGGTGCCTTTGCTGATAGCCGGGGCCGATGGAAGCGAGTTGACAAGACAGCGCATCGGCAACCTGTCCATGTTGGGATTCAGCGCTACGTACGACATTCTGAAGAACCTGCGTGCCGAGCTGTATGTGGACAATCTGCTGAACCGTCTGCATCAGGAGTGGCTGCCCGGCGTACCGGTACCCGGCATCGCCGCGCGCTTTGGCCTCACCTTCCAGTTCTGAGACAGCAGATTATTTTTGACAGGAGAGTATGTTTTTTTAGACAGGAGAACAGGAGAAACGGGAGATAATAATTGGGGGGATTTAGACAGGAGAACAGGAGAAACAGGAGAGTCTACTTGAAATAGGCCTCCTGTTTCTCCTGTTCTCCTGTCTAAAAATAATCTCCTGTCCAAAAAGAGTATCTCCTGTCAATCAGATCAGGATTTTGTTGCGCTTGTAGATTTCGCGGAATTCCTTGGGCGTGTAGCCTTTGTTCTTCTTGAAGATGCGGTTGAAGTTCGACACGTTGTTGAATCCGGAGTTGTAGCATATCTCGGATATCGACTTGGTCGACGACATTAGCTCGCGGCTGGCTATGCCGAGCCGGATGGATATGACATAGTCCGAGATGCTCCGGCCTGTGCGCAGCTTGAAGAAGCGGCTGAAACTGCTGGGCGACATGCCCGCTAAGTCGGCCAGGTCGTTCAGGCGTATGTCGTTCTTATAGTTCTTGATGATATAGTCCTGGGCCTTCTTGAGCCGGCGGGAGTCGGACGATACGGCCGCTGTGCTGAACGACGAACTGCTGAGGGTGCGCGAATCGGGATCGATGGACAGTACATGCAGCAACTCCAGCAGCTTTATCATTTTGTCGAAACTCGACTCCGTGTCATTCATGGCCTTGATGATATCTGACACCTTCTCGATGCTGGACTCTGGGAAGGCGATGCCTTTGGACGAGGAGTCGAGCATGGCCTTGATGCTGGCCATCTGGGTGCGTTTCAGCATCTCCTCGCCGAAAATGTCTGCGGGAAACTGTATGGTTATCTCGCGTATATTGTTGCTGGTGCAGTCGGCCTGTTCCCATCCATGCTCTATGCCGTGGCCTATAAGGCACAGGTCGCGGTTGCCGATTGTCTCCATGTTGTCGCCAACCACGCGTCGGGCACCGGCGCAGTTCTCCACGTAATTGATCTCGAATTCGTTATGCTTGTGTATGGGAAAATTGAACGAATCCTTGGTGCGGTCCACCATATAGAAGAAATCGCAGTCCGACAGAGGGGTTATCTCTGTCAGTATGTCTTGGCCGAGCGGCGTTGAGTTATTCTGGTGTGTCATAGCCTTTAGGTTAATGCCGTGCTGATCAATATCAACAGCTGGAGGAGAGAATGGCAGCGTTCGTGTTATCTTAATACAAAGATATATATAAATCCGGAATAAATCAAGTGTTTTTTGCAAAATTTATGTCAAAATCCGCAAAGTAATCTCAGATGCCGCTGATAAGGGATGTCAAGTTAAGATGTCAAGTTAAGATATTTGAAGGTGCCATTGTTGTAGAATCGGAGGATTATTTCTAAATTTGCGGGTGTTATAACAGGTGTTATATGGAAATATATCAGAAAGTAATCAAACCCAGACAGAGCAATATGGAACTGCTGCGTATCATGGCAATGTTTCTGGTTCTTATAGTTCATTCGGATTATCTTTCGCTTGGGGAGCCCACTCGTCTGGAATTGATATCGGCGCCGGAAGCTACGTTGACACGAATCTTTATTGAAGCGTTCAGCCTGATATGCGTGAATTTATTTGTATTCATATCCGGCTGGTTTGGCATAAAACCCAGACGGCATAAATTTGTGGATTTGCTTTTTCAGGTATTTTATTATCTGACAATTGCTTTTATTATTGCAATGCTGACAGGGCAGGTAAATAAGGATTGGCCTTCACTTAAAGAAATTTTTGTATTAGGCAATTGGTTTATACCTGCATATCTGATGCTTTTTCTGCTTGCTCCGGCATTTAACGACTTTGTGGAAAATACCGGACGTAAACGTCTGCGCACGATATTAATCGTGTTCTTTGCGGTTCAGACATTGTGTGGCTGGCTGGGTAAGGCAAATTTCTTCGCATCCGGATATTCTGTCATATCATTCACCGGCATATATCTGCTTGCCAGATATATACGCAAATATAACATTGGCGATAACTATAGTCCGTCTAAATTAGCAGCTATATTCGCAGGATGCGTATTCATTAATGCGGGACTTGGATTCATAAACGTTTATAGCGGAATTTACTTCTTGTCGATGTCGCCGTATCTGAATCCTTTTACAATTGTGGCTACCGTGAGTTTAGCGCTACTTTTTACTAAGTTCTCATTTCAGTCTTCGGTAGTTAATTTCCTGGCTCAGTCTGCATTCTCAGTGTATCTGTTGCATATCAACTTCAATCTCATAGACTTGTTTATGCAAATAAATCAGGACATATTCCATAACTATAATGGCATTGAAGTGATAGTGCTTATTTTCTTTACGTGTTGCTGCTGGTTCCTGGCGGCTGTCATATTGGATCAGCCGAGAAAATGGATATGGCGTAATATACAGAACAGGCGAAGAGGCATACGGTAGGAAGATTTCTGTAAGTAAGGCATAGCTCCTAAGGCACTTAAAAAGGGTACACGGAAATTCGCATTTCCATGTACCCCGACGTGTGTTGTGTGTAGTATTAGTTATTGAGCCATTAAGGTCGTTATGATGGTCTTGTTGTGTGTTGTCTTGGTCAGTTCAGACGGAGCACGCGCGATGAATAGTCCATCCTCTTGTGCCAGTCCACGTCGTGGCTGACGGGGATTTCCAGCCCCGATTCCATCAGGAACTTACCGGTGAACTGCTTGCCCTCGAAGGGGAGTGGATTGTTGTCGATGCGGTTCAGCTCGGTTACGGTGTAGAGCTTGTCGGGGTTCAGGCCGGCCATGCGCACTCGCGGCATCTTCTGGCCGTAGCTCGGGTCGGTCTTCCACCAGAAGAACACTGCGTCGTCCTTTTCGGGATTGACATACATCAGCGACGCGGCACCTTTGTTGTCGTACGGGCTCAGCAGACGGTAGAGGTCGCCGAACTGTACGACGGGGCGTATCTTCTTGTAGTCCTCGATGGCCTGCTTGCAGAGTGCCTTGTCCTCCTCGCTCATGTTGGCGGGCTGGATTTCCATGCCCAGACGTCCGCTCATGGCCACGTCGGAACGGAACTTGATGGGCACCGTGCGGAACGTGGTGTGGTTGGGCGTGGCGCTGATGTGCGAGCCCATGGCGATGGCGGGGAAGAAGGAACTGGTGCCCCACTGCATGTAGATGCGCTGCAGCGCGTCGGTGTTGTCCGAGGTCCAGAACTCGTCGAACCAGGGAAGCAGACCCCAGTTGACGCGGCCGCCGCCGCTGGCGCACAGCTGGATGGTGACGTCGGGATATTTGGCGCGGATGCGCTCCAGTGTCTTCTTCAGGCCCTCGTGGTAGCCGATATAGAGGTGGCTCTGGTTGTCGGCAGTCTGATACTGCGATCCGTGGCTCATGATCGGCGCGTTGGCGTCCCACTTGATATAGTCGATATCAGGATATTTGGTCATCAGCGTGTCCACGATGTGGAACACCACGTCCTGCACCTTCGGGTTGGCCATGTCCAGCACTAATTGTGTGCCGCCGCGGCCTTTCACCACGTCGCGGTTCGGAGCCTTGATCACATAGTCGGGATGTTTCTCGTAGAACTCCGATATGGTGTTGGTCATTTCCGGCTCGATCCAGATGCCGAACTTCACGCCGTTCTTTTTGGCCGATTCCAACAGACCGTTGATGCCGTTGGGCAGTTTTTGGGTGTCCACCATCCAGTCTCCCAACGACGAGGAATCGTTCTTACGGGGATACTTCACGCCGAACCATCCGTCGTCCATCACGAACAGCTCGCCGCCCATCGACGCGATGTCCTGCATCATGCGGTCCATGCCCTGCTCGTTGATGTCGAAGTAAACGCCTTCCCACGAGTTGAGCAGAATCTTGCGCTCCTTGTCGCCGTTGGCCAGGCGGTTCTCGCGGCCCCAGCGGTGGAAGCGGCGCGATACGGTGCCCATGCCGTCGGCGGAATAGGTCATGGCCACGGGAGGCGTCACGAACGTCTCCTTCGGCTTCAGGTTGTAGGCCGAGTTCTCCTCGTCCATTCCGGCGAACAGACGGTGCTGCAGGCTCTCGTCGGTGTCGATGCGCAGCTTGTAGTTGCCGCCGTATTCCACTGCGGCGCCTATGACGCGGCCGGTCTGCTCCTGCGCCTTTCCGTCAAGGCTGAGCATGATCTCGCCACGGCTGGTGTGGGCGTTGCGGGCGCCGTCGCGGTTCTTGATCACCTTCATGCCGGGACGCAGGGGCTCGTCGTTGACGCGCGCCTCGTTGGCCCATGCGCCGTGGTAGTTCTGCAGCCATACGTCGCCGTAACGTACGGGCAGCGACATGGAGGCGAACTGACGCAGGGTGATGTTCTTCTTCTCGTTGTTGGTGGTCTCGGTCCACATTTCGATGATGTCGTCCTTGGGGAACGTGCGGTATTTCAGCGCCACGGTCACGGGATAGAAGCGGTCTTTCATCGTGACAGTGGTGACTGTGCCTTTGCCGTCGGGTGCGGTGGTGACGCCCTGCACGGCCATGTCCATTGTCATGTTGCCGTCGGCATGGGTCATGGCCATGGCCGACTCATGCTCGGGGAATGTGCCGTAGAAGGGGAATGCGTCCAGGGCCGGGATGCCGGCGTCGCGCAGAGCCGCGGCCTCGGCGTCGGTGAGACGCGTGCCATAGTACAGGAAATGAAGGCCTCCGTCTTTCTTGGCGTCCAGCACCAGGGAATTATGGTCGGTGGTGATGTTTACTATTTCCGCCCGGATGGCCGGTGCCGCTATCGATGCGGCCGCCAACAGGAGGGAGATTGCTTTAAGGTTCATGAGAAGTTGTATGTAGTGTTTATTGTAATTATTTGTCAAAGATAGCCAAAAAACGCGAGACGGCCAAGAAAGAGGGGAAAATAAGGGGCACTCTCACAAATAAATGGCTAAATTAGTATTGGGATTCAAGGGGAAAGGAACGGAGAAAGGAAAAAGGGAAGGAGAGGGGGAAGGGGGGAAGAGAAAGGAAAGGGCCGTACCTGCGGTACGGAACAGAACGGCTCCGCGACAAAAAAAGGCGCGCCGAAAGGCACGCCTTTTTTATAGGGGTTATGACTTATCAGAGCTGCGGACCTGCGGCTACCAGAGCCTTGCCGGCCTCGTTGTTCTCGAACTTCTTGAAGTTCTTGATGAACATGGCAGCCAGTTCCTTGGCCTTCTTGTCCCACTCTGCGGGATCTGCGTATGTGTCGCGCGGATCGAGGATCTTGGTGTCTACACCGGGAAGCTCAGTGGGGATGGTGAAGTTGAAGTAGGGCAGCTTCTTTGTGGGAGCCTTGTCGATGTCACCGTTCAGGATGTCGTCGATGATACCACGTGTGTCGCGGATGGAGATACGCTTGCCGGTACCGTTCCAGCCTGTGTTCACGAGGTAAGCGTTGGCGCCGCTCAGCTTCATCTTCTTAACCAGCTCCTCTGCATACTTGGTGGGATGCAGCTCCAGGAATGCCTGGCCGAAGCAAGCCGAGAATGTGGGGGTGGGCTCTGTGATACCACGCTCCGTACCTGCCAGCTTGGCGGTGAAACCGCTCAGGAAGTAGTACTTGGCCTGCTCGTGGTCGAGGATGGCTACGGGAGGCAGAACACCGAATGCGTCGGCGCTCAGGAAGATAACCTGCTTAGCGGCCGGACCCTTGCTGACGGGCTTAACGATGTTCTTGATGTGGTAGATAGGATAGGAAACGCGGGTGTTCTCCGTCACGCTCTTGTCGGCGAAGTCGCATGTTCCGTCGGGACGTACCGTAACGTTCTCAAGCAGGGCGTCGCGGGTGATTGCGTTGTAGATGTCGGGCTCGCTTTCGGGGTCGAGGTTGATCACCTTGGCGTAGCATCCGCCCTCGTAGTTGAAGACGCCCTCGTCGTCCCATCCGTGCTCGTCGTCGCCGATCAGCTTACGCTTCGGGTCGGTGGACAGAGTGGTCTTGCCTGTACCGGAGAGGCCGAAGAAGATAGCGGTCTCGGTCTCGTCCATGTTGGTGTTGGCCGAGCAGTGCATCGAAGCGATGCCGCGCAGGGGGTTGAAGTAGTTCATCATCGAGAACATACCCTTCTTCATCTCGCCGCCGTACCAGGTGTTCAGGATTACCTGCTCGCGCTGCTTGATGTTGAATGCCACTACAGTCTCGCTGTGGAGGCCGAGTTCCTTGTAGTCCTCGCATTTAGCCTTCGAAGCGTTCAGCACAACGAAGTTGGGCTCGAAGTGCTTCAGCTCCTCCTCGGTGGGACGGATGAACATGTTGGTCACGAAGTGAGCCTGCCATGCCACCTCCATGATGAAGCGCACTGCGATGCGGGTGTTGGCGTTGGCGCCGCAGAAGCAGTCAACCACGTACAGGGTCTTGTCGCTCAGCTCCTTGACAGCCTTCTCGCGGATCTTGTCCCATACCTCGGTGGTCATGGGGTGGTTGTCGTTCTTATACTCTTCGGTTGTCCACCATACGGTGTCCTCGGAAACCTCGTCCTTAACGATGTACTTGTCCTTAGGCGAACGGCCGGTGTATACGCCGGTAAATACGTCTACGGCGCCAAGGTCGGTTACGTAGCCCTTCTCGAAGCCTTCCAGGCTGGGGTTCGTCTCGTCCTTGAACAGCTCATCATAACTCGGATTGTGGATGATCTTCTTTACATCCTTAATGCCGTACTGCGACAGGTTAAGTGTATCCATAACAGATAATTATTATTTTGGGTTTTTGTTATATTTTGTTCCTTGCATTCGTCATGCCTTGTCTTTTCAGAGGAGGGTGCCTCTGTGCTATATTTATAACCTTTTTCAGTCTGCAAAGTTAACGAAAAAAAGTTAATTGCGCATCATTATAAAGAAAAAATTCCTTAATATTGGCGTCCCGAAATCAAAAAAAGAGTGAAAAGTATAATTCCTGATGCGAAATTTTGCAGGAAATAAAAAAAGTGTTAACTTTGCAGTGCAAAGACATAAGCCCGGGTGGATACCAGAGTGGCCAAATGGGGCAGACTGTAAATCTGCTGGCTTACGCCTACGGTGGTTCGAATCCATCTCCACCCACTCAAATTAAAACAGCGATATACAACTACAGGGCGTTCGCGAGGACGCCCTTAGTTTTTTTAGTATAAACCTAAACCACAGGCTATGAAAAAAATATGCTATCTTTGCGCCCTACTGCTGGCGCTCTCGTTTGCCTCCTGCCGCAAGAACGGCGGCGCGGAAGTGGAGGAACTGCTGCAGAAAGTACCCAACACGGCGTCGTTCGTAGTGCAGGTTGATGTCGAGTCTCTTCTCGACAAGGCCGGTGCCAAGGTCAAAGATGGCAAGATCGAGCTTGACGCCGACCTGAAGGCCGCTTTGGACAAAAACTCGTCGAATCAGGAATTCATGCAGGCGTTGAACGGCGATACCGGTGTCGAGCCCTCGGCATTCGTGGCGTTCGGCGACGGATACAAGGTGTATCTGACCGGCTTCCTGACCGACACGGATAAATTCAAGGCCTGGATGCAGAAGAAGTCCGGCCAGCCCGTGGAGGAAAGCAACGGCATAAGCCACGCCGGCGATATGGCCATGTCAGGCAATCAGTTCTGGATTCTCGGCTCGGGCGGCAGCACGATAGACCCCGACAAGATCCGCGAATACATGGCATTGAGCGACAAGCAGTCGTTCGCGTCGAGCGATTTCAGCAAGCTTCTTACCAACGGCGGCTCCGAGGTGGCCGGATGGTGCGACCTGGCGGGCGTGATGAACACCACCAACACACCCTTCCAGCAGCGTGCCGTGATAAAGATGATGACAAGCACTGTATTCGAGGACGCCAACTTCGCATCGTTCACCATAAATTTTGAGAAAGGCCTGATGAAGCTGACGGCACATATCCTCAACGACAAGGGTAACGACGCCAAATTCCTGTATGCTTCCGAGAAACTGGATACCTCGCTGTTCAACGACCTTAAGGCCAACGCCGACGGCGTGATCGGCATCGCCGTTCCCGCCAAACTGATCAAACAGCTGCAGGAGCAGACCAAAGGTCAGCTGTCGATGCTGTCGGTGGTGTTCGGCGCGCTCGGCTCGATAGACGGTACGGTTGCCTTGTCGGTGGGAGGCGAGGATAAAGGCGCTTATCAGGGAGCCATCCAGACCAACGATGGCAGCACGTCCGACCTGATGGGACTGCTGAACGAACTGGACTGCCGCCCCGCAAAGCAGGGTAAGCTCGTGACTTTCGAGCGCGGCAACATGACCGGTGCCAATAGTCCGGAAATGATGGGCAAGAAGCTGAAGGGGTCCATAATGGGCGTGGTGCTTTCGTCCGATTTCATCAAGAATCCCGGCGAGAACAACGCCCTGAAGTTTGTGACCGTGAAACTGGTGCCCAAATCGGGCAGCGTGGTTCTGGAATGCGAGACGGAGACGAAAGATCAGAATGTCAATGCGGTTAAGGCACTCATCTTAAGCATGAATTGACCCGACGGCCGGACAGGCCGCAATACCATAATTAAAAGTAGGAGAGGAGATAAGGATAATGAAAGGGATGGAGTTCAGTCCGCTTGAAAGCATCACGCTGCGCGGTATGCTGCCGCGTGTGTTCAAGGGGGAGAGCATTCCGGCGTCGGAGGTGTGGAACGCCGACCTGACGTTCCGCCGCGGCGAGAGCGTATTGGTGGAGGCTGCGTCGGGCGGCGGCAAGTCGTCGATGTGCTCCTATATATTCGGAGCGCGCACCGACTACGAAGGCACGCTGCTGTTCAACGGCCGTGACGTGTCAGGACTCAGCGCCGACGACTGGCAGCGCGTACGCCGCGTAAACATTGCCTATCTCCCTCAGGAACTCTCCCTGTTTCCCGAGCTTTCGGCCTGGGACAACATACAATTGAAGAATTCATTGACCAACCATGCCGGGCCGGCGCAGATAGAGGAGTGGATGCGCCGGCTGGGCATACTGTTCCGCCGCGACTATCCCGCCGGCCGCATGTCGATAGGGCAGCAGCAGCGCCTGGCCATAATCCGCGCCCTGTGCCAGCCCTTCGACTTCATTCTGCTCGACGAACCGGTGTCGCATCTGGACGAGGAGAACAACCGCATCGCCGCCGAAATCATAGCCGAGGAGGCCAAACGGCAGGGCGCCGGCATCATCTCGACAAGCGTGGGCAACCACCTGCTACTCGACTATAACAAACGAATGCATCTATGAAACTCGTAAGCAGACTGTTGCGGAAAAACACCTCGGTGCCGCGCATCGTGGGTTTCGTGATATCCAATTTCATCGGGCTGGCCATCGTGTTGGGCGGCCTGCAGTTCTATCAGGACGCCCGGGGCATCTGGGAGGCCGACGACTCGTTCATATCCACCGACTATCTGGTGCTGAACAAGAAGGTGACCTCACGCCAGACCTTGGAGGGCGCCGACCAGGGATTCACGCAGGCAGAAATCGACGACCTGCGCCGTCAGCCGTGGGTCAGGGACGTTGGTCTGTTCACCTCCAACAATTTCAAGGCATACATGTCCGTGCAGGGCGGAAGCCACAGCATGAGCACGTATATGTTCTTCGAATCCATCCCCGACAAATTCGTGGACGTCCCCTCGTCGCAGTGGTCGTGGCGTCCCGGCAGCGACGACGTGCCCGTCATCATAAGCAAGGACTATCTGACGCTGTATAACTTCGGCTTCGCCGGCTCGGCCGGACTGCCGCGTATGTCAGAGGGAATAATGAGCGGCATCCCAATGACATTGGTGCTGACCGACGAGAGCGGTATGCGCCGCAAGGAGATGCACGGCCACATAGCCGGATACTCCAACCGTCTGAACACCATCCTGGTGCCCGAGGGTTTCCTGCAGGAAGCCAACCGCGAGCTGGGCGACGGCGCGGAGAAGCTGCCGCAGCGTGTCATAGTGGATGTGAGCAGCCCCGGCGACGTGGCCATCGCGCCATACTTAGAGGAACACGGCTGGGAAATGGCCGGCGACAAGAGCGCCAGTCAGGCCAGCTTCCTGCTGAAAGTAGTTACGGGCATCATCCTGGTAATCGGAGGCGTCATCACGTTGCTCAGCTTCTTTATCCTGTTGCTGTCGGTGTCGCTGATTATGGAGAAGAACCGCGACAAGCTGCATGCGCTGCTGATGTTGGGCTATGACCTGCGCACGGTCGGCGCGCCGTATATGAAACTGGTGACCGTGTCGTCGGTGGCGGCGTATGTATTGGCACTCGGCGGTATGTTCGCCATGCGTTGGTCGTACCTCGGAGCCATCACCGGTCTCGGCGCCGAGCCGAGGGGTGTGCTCGTGTCGGTGCTGACCGGAGCGGCGCTTACGGCCCTGGTCGTGGCGTTCAACATCGTGGCCGTGCGGCGGAAAGTGAAATCCGCATGGCGTCTTTGAGGGCGCGGGTGTCGGGAAGAGCCGGCAAATCAGGAAAATAAAGTGGTAAAAACGGGGTGAGAAGCGGGGTAGTGAAATATTAACAACTGTTAATTAACAGTGTTAACCTTTGCGCATTTTTACAATTATTAATACTTTATAGTTACTTTTGCAAGCATTAATGCAAACGACCAAGTTGGATACTGGCGCAACCTTGCTCTCTCCACAGACCATGAAATAGCTTGGATAGTTTTCAACAACCAGATATATAGATACTTAATCTAAAGTTCGTTCTTAGGACGGGCGTGAGAAACGCGACATAGGAGAAGAAATAACCCAATGTAAAACTAAAACATATTCCTGCATGAAGAACTTATGTTTTCATCTGAACAAGGGGATGTGTCTGATAGCAGTGATGTTATTGGCGATAGCATTTCCCTCGTTGGCTCAGACGATCACGGTGACAGGCCATGTATCGGACGAGCAAGGCGAAGACCTGATAGGGGCGACCATCATCGAGAAGGGCACCTCTAACGGAACAGCCGCCGACATCGATGGCAACTTTACAATCACGGTGCCGTCGAATGCCGTATTGACTGTAAGTTACGTAGGCTACGATCCGATGGATGTGCCCGTAAACGGACAGACTCATCTGAACATCGTGATGAAGGAGAACGCCACGATGCTGGCCGAGACAGTCGTGATCGGTTACGGTAGCGTCAAGAAATCGGACGCCACCGGTTCGGTAGCGGTGATCAACCCCAATGAGGTTGATGCCGGTATCTCGACATCGGCACAGGATCTTCTGACCGGAGCAAGCCCCGGTGTTGTTGTGACATCGGCCGGCGGCAGCCCCGAAGGAGGCGGTACGATACGTATCCGTGGCGGCGCCTCGCTGAACGCGTCCAACGACCCTCTGATTGTGCTGGATGGTGTGCCCCTGAGCAACGACGGCGTTAACGGTATGGCCAACCCGCTGGCCATGATCGCTCCCGACAACATCGAGTCCATGACAATCCTGAAGGATGCCTCCGCAACAGCCATCTACGGTAGCCGCGCATCCAACGGTGTCATCATCATCACCACCAAGAAGGGCAAGAGCGGCAAGCCGCAGTTCAACTTCTCGGCCAATTTCGGTGTGAACACTCCCCGCAAGAGATGGAAGGCCGTAGGCGCAGGCGATTACCGCAACCTCATCATGAATTACTGGGGTAACGAATCGACCGCAGCCCAGGCTCTCGGCGATGCCAACACCAACTGGCAGGACGAGATTCTCCGAACATCGTATAATCAGGAGTATAACCTGAGCCTCGGCGGCCGGGCCGGATTCCTTCCCTACCGTATAAGCGCATCCTATACGATGAACAACGGTATCCTGAAGAACTCGCAGATGCAGCGTGTCACGGCTGGTTTCAACCTGACGCCAGAATTCTTCGGCGGTTTGCTTAAGGTGCAGGCTAATGTAAAAGGATACTACATCCGTAACCAGTTCACAGACGAGGGCTGTACGGCCACGGCGCTGATTGCCGATCCTACGCGTCCTGTTTACAGCAACTGGGTGAACAACAACCCTGCCACCAACGGCCAGTTCCCCTACCTATATAACGGATACTCTATCTCGGCTTCCGACCGCAACATAAACCAGCAGGGTATCCTGAACCCTGTGGCTCAGAACCAGGATCAGAACAATACAGCTGACATATTCCGTTCAAACGGAAACCTGCAGATCGACTACGCATTGCATTTCCTCCCCGAGCTTCACCTGAATCTGAACCTCGGTTACGATGTCAGCAAGGCTACCAACAATATATACACCAACGAGAACTCGCCTACATCCTGGAACAACAAGGACGTTCGCGGTGGTGCCGGCCTGTACTACAACAGCTATGAGCTTCGTCGCAACACCCTTCTGGATTTCTATCTGAACTATAAGAAGGAATTTGAGGCCATCTACTCTAACCTCGACGTAATGGCCGGTTATTCATGGCAGCGTTTCGATAGCCACGGACACAACAACGGTACGGTATTCACCTCCGAAGGCTTCCTGGCCCCCAACAATGTAGGCGGTGACCAACTGGTGTACTACACTCCCGAACCTGGCTCGGAGGATGCAATCACAGGCAAGTCCATCAAGCCTTTCTACCGCTGGGACTCAGGCCGTCTGCAACTGATATCGTTCTTCGGACGTCTGAACTATACGTTCAAGGATACATATCTGTTGACCTTCACGCTTCGTGACGACGGTACGTCGCGTTTCAGCAAGAAGAACCGCTGGGGTCTGTTCCCCTCCGTAGCGCTTGGCTGGAAGATCAGCGAGATGCCCTTCTTTGAGAAAGCCCGCGAAAGCATGAACGAATTCAAGCTCCGTTTAGGCTGGGGTCAGACAGGTCAGCAGGCCGTCGGTGGTCTGTTCGACTATATGGGTACATATAATTCGTCTCTAATCGGTTCGTGGTATCCCAACATGTACAACGGCCAGTACGGAGTATATGACGCCAACGGCAAGTTTATCCCCGGTTCCTCACCCGTGCTTTATCCCAACGGATACAACCCTGATCTGAAATGGGAAACCACAACTACCTGGAACGTCGGCTTCGATATGGGCTGGTTGAACAACCGCATCACTCTGGCTCTTGACTGGTATCTGCGTAAGTCCACCGACCTTCTGGCCCAGGTGCCTATTGCCCCGGGTTCATCGACAACCAACGAAATGGTGCGTAACATCGGTGACCTTACCAACATCGGTGTCGAGGCTACCATCGGCGCCCGCGTCATAGACACAGGAGACTTTGTATGGAACACCAGCTACAACATCGCTTGGAACAAGAACAAGATTACCAAGCTTAACGACTCGGCCGACGATGACTTCATCATCACCCAGGGCGGCATCTCGATGGGTACCGGTAATATGGTACAGGCACACAAGGTGGGATACGCCGCTTACACGTTCCGTCTTTACGAACAGATTTACGACCAGGCTGGCAAGCCCATCGAGGGCGCTTACGTAGACCAGAACGGCGACGGCATCATCAACGAAAAGGACCTCGTGATGCGCCACAGTCCCGATCCCAAGGTTACTATGGCATGGAACAATACCTTCAGCTATAAGAACTGGGACCTCTCGTTCTCGCTGCGTGCCAACATCGGCAACTACATATACAATGACGTTCGCGCAAACCGTACGTACATGGACGGTACATGGCAGAACTCATCGTTGCGCAACGTGCTGAAGAGCGACGTTTACTTCAACGGTCAGGAACCCTTCTCCGACTTCTGGCTGGAGAACGCAAGCTTTGTTCGCTGTGATAACATCACCCTCGGTTACACATGGAACAATCTGCTTGACGAGATTCAGCAGCTCCGCATCTACGGAGCCGTTCAGAATCCTTTCGTAATCACCAAGTACAAGGGCATCGATCCGGAAATCTACGGCGGTATCGACCGATCGACCTATCCGCGACCCATTACCGTATCACTCGGTGTCATAGCAACATTCTAAACCTAAACAGCTAATAATATGAAATCCATCATAAATAAAATGGTAATCGGTGCGGTGGCCCTCTCCATGGCGGGAATCACATCCTGTGTCAAGGACCTGGACCAGCTTCCTACCGATCCCAGCACCATCATGGACCCGACGTTCAAGGAGAATCCGCGTCAGTACGTGGGTCAGGTGCTCGCATCATGCTATCGCGGACTGGCCGTCAGCGGCCAGGGTGGTCCGGACGGCGACTGTGACATCAAGGGTATCGACGGCGGTACATCGCAGTACACACGCGGTCTGTTCATGATGAACGAATTCCCGACTGACGAGTGTATGTGGGTATACCAGGATGCCGGTGTGCCTGAAGTAGTGACCGGAACATGGGGTACGGACAATATCGTGAACTATGGTATTTACTCCCGTTTTTACGCGCACATCGCCGTGTGCAACAGCTTCATCAAGATGGTCAACGACCTTGAGTCGGTAGGTGTGCCGGTAGGAGGTGACGGCCCGGATGCAATCTCGCAGGAGGAAGTCGACCAGTTCATACGCGAGGCACGTGCCCTCCGCGGACTGTCGTATTATAATATAATCGACCTGTGGGGTCGTGGCGTGATAGCGTGGGACGATATGGAATTCGGTGCACGCCCCGAGCAGGCTGCAAGCCGAGAGGAACTGTTCAACAAGGTGGTGGACGACCTGGAGGACGTACTTGCAAACTGGCCTGACAACCTGAACGGCGGCAACGTGGTGTACGGCCGTATCGGCAAGGATGCGGTCGAGGGCCTGTTGTGCCGCTTCTATCTGAATCAGGAAGTATGGACTGGAACGAAGGGCTGGGACAAGTGCTGGGCACACGCTCAGAACATCATCAGCCGTCACAAGACCGGTGGCGTTCAGTACAAGGGTGAAAACACGGGTTTGGCTTACAACTACCTGGCAGTGTTCTGCGGTAATAACGACAAGTTCATGCCCGGCGGCTCGCTGCCCGACCAGAATGAGATTCTGTGGGGTATTCCTTACGACGAGACCAATACGCAACCTTACGGTGGCACTACGTTCCTTTGCAATGCTCCTGTCAAGGATGCCGGTACGGTCGAGCTGGGCAAAGGATTCTGCGATTTGTCGTGGTACGGTCTCGGCAACGGCTGGGGATGTATGCATGCCCGTCAGCAGTTCTGCGAGAAGTTTGACTTTGAGAATGGAGTATGCCCCGACTGGCGTACATATCTATGGCTGACCGAACCGGCCGGCTGCGATGTAACCAACCAGGTCTATGCCGATTTCTTCGGCGGCTACCTGCCCATAAAGTTCACCAACCTGGTGTGCGACGAAGGCGGATGGCTCAACATGTTCAAGGACGCTAACGGTCTGAACCGTGCCGGTCAGCCCGAGAACGTCTGCACCAAGTACTATGTCAATACCGATCTGCCTCTGATTCGTCTGGCAGACGTATATCTGATGGCAGCCGAGTGTACGCTTAACGGTGCCGGCGATCGCGCCACAGGTCTGAAGTATGTCAACTTCGTCCGTAACCGCGCCCGTACATCGGAATGGATTGACGCCGACTTCAATAAGGAGACTCTGCTTGACGAACGTGCCCGCGAATTGTACTGGGAGTGCGTACGCCGCACTGACCTTGTACGCAACGGCAAGTTCACCAGCGGTTATACCTGGAACTGGAAGGGTGGCTCGTATGCCGGAGGTGATCTTCCCGCTTACCGCGACGTATATCCTCTGCCGGCAAACGTTACCGCTATCTATGGCAGCGACATGGTTCAGAATCCCGGTTATTAATAGACTCCAAAGGATTAACTACCTAAATTAGAATTAATAAGATGAAAAATAAACTTATAATCGCATCGGTGGCTCTCCTTGGAGTGGCAGGCTTTACGGCATGTACCATGGACACTGAGCCGCGTCTGGATGCGCCTACGGAGTTTGTGCTGAACACACCTCCTATGGCGAACAATCTCTATGTGTTCGATTGCAATGCGAGCGGCGTTAGTCAGAACGACATTACGTTCACCGTGAGCCAGCCCAACTACGGCGTGGCCACGACGCCGACATATACTGTCCAGCTGGCCCGTTCCGAGGCTGATTTCGCCAAGTGGGACCAGCAGCAGGCCGACGGCGACGAGTCGAACGAGACAGTTGACGGTCTGCCTCTGACAGTGATGGTTGACGGATCGACCACGGACGCCAAGATCACATTCGACGGCGAAGTGTTCTGCAACGCTGTCAACCAGCTCTACGGACTGACGCTCGCTAATGTAAAGGATGCGCCTCATCCGGTTGCAGTGCGCGTGCACGCTGCCTTGGCTGCCGCTTCGTACAGCGCCATCTGGTCCAATGCCATTCTGATCAATGTACGCTCGTACATCAAGCCTGTGACCGACAAGATCTGGATCGTTGGCGCTTGCCAGGGTTGGGATATCGCCAAGGAGGATATGGTTCTTGAGGAAACCGAGATTGGAAGCAAGATATATGTCGGCGACTACAACATACCTGCCGGTCAGTTCCAGTTCCGTTTCTATGACGAGCTCGGCGACTGGGATGCATTCTCCATCGGTTCGCAGTATGATGACAATCCTATCGCTGTTGAAGGCGTGACAGACGGCGAACTGCCTGAAGATGGTATCACCGTGCCCTGCTATCAGTCGCAGAAGGGCAAACCGGCCAAGGGTTCCTGGCAGATTGACGGATGGAGGGGCGGCAAGGTTCACTTCGAGGTCAACCTGAACGACAACACCGTCACCTTCTCCCCGGGACAGAGCCGCAAAATCTATATCGTGGGCGCATGCCAGGGCTGGAACGTCACTTCCGACAAGATGGCTCTCAAGGAGACCGTGGATGGCAGCGATGTATACGAAGGCACATACACCATCGCCGCCGGTGAGTTCATGTTCCGTTTCTACAAGACCTTGGGCGACTGGGATGTGGGTTCCGTCGGATCGCAGGAAGCCGACAGCCCCGTGGAGATCACTGTTCCGGCGGCCGGTCTCGTGGTTGACTGCGTGGATGGCAAGGGCGCATGGTCCGATCCTTCGTGGGCCGGCGGCGAACTGACCATCTCGGTTGACCTAAAAGGCATGAAGGTAACTTTCACAAAACCGTAAGAAGCTATAATTGTAAAACCAGGCGTCCTTCGGATTCCGAAGGATTTCCGAAGGACGTCAATTGATTAATAGAGATGAAAAGAATCAATATATTATTCTCGGCGCTGCTGGCGCTCGCTTTGACGGCTTGTGACGAGGATAACGGGCTGGGAATCGAGCAGGTCAATCCGCAACTTCCCGTAGTGTCGGGCAATGCTGTGACCGTCACTCCTTCCGAGGCCTATAACTCGCTGATAAACCTTGACGCTAATGTCAACAACATGATTGACATCGCGACGTCCCAGCTGGCCGATTCCGTTCCGGCTGACACCAAGGCTATTCTGCACCTTTTGGTGTCAAAGAACGAGGACCTGAGCGGTGCCCAGGAATTTACCCTCGAGAACGGTCAGGTATCTGGTCAGGCTCTGGAGGACGCAATCGTCGAGTTCTACAACGTGACTCCTGAGGAGGTGCAGCCCTGGATGGCTATCGCAGCATATCTGCAGGACGGCAAGACGCTGTCGCGCGTGGGTGGCGCCGATTATTACTTCGCCAAGAAGCAGGTTAACGTCCTGCCGGTTGACGTTAAATATGACGTAGCCGCAGGCTATACGTTGATCGGTACCGCTTCGGTTCCGTTCGAACATGGCGAACAGCATCAGTATATCGACCCGAACTTCACCGTAATCTTCGACGTGACGGCTGAACAGGCTGCCGCAGGCTATAAATGGCAGATCGCCCCGGGTAATCCCGCCACCACTACCGACGAGGCCAAATGTTACGGACCTGACGGCGATGGTAAGCTGGCGCTCGGCAAGGTAGGTGTAATCACCAATCCCGGCAAATACCGCATTGCAGCCAACATGCTGGAGAAGACCTATACGCTTACATACGCCTTCGAAGTGCTTTACACTCCCGGCTCAGGTAACGGCTGGAGTCAGACTGCCAGCATGAAGTTATATACAGTGAACTATGCCGATTACTTCGGATTCACCATCACGGGTGCCGAAGGAGAGGCAAAGGGTGAGTTCAAGCTTGACGCCACGACAGACTGGTCGATGAACTGGGGTCTTGACAACGGCGTGCTCACACCCGGTGGAAGCAATATCGTTACGGAGCCCGCAGGCTTGTGGTGGGTCAAGGCAAATTTGAATGCCTTGAGCTGTCAGTTGATTCACGTCGAAACCATCGGTATTATCGGTCTGAACAACGACTGGGATAACGATATTGTTATGACTCCCTCTGCCGATTTGATGAAGTGGACTGCCACCATGACGGCCGACGGCGACACGAGCTTCAAGTTCCGTGTCAACCATGGCTGGGATGCCAACCTCGGTGGCACACCCGAGAAGCTGGTGGCTGACGGTGACAACATGAGCATCGGCGCAGGTACATACGAAGTTACTCTGGACATCAGCAGCGTGCCCTACACCTGCACATGGGTTAAGAAGTAAGACATAACACCGATACGAAAAAGAAGGTCCGGGACTCCGAGTTCCGGACCTTCTTTATTTTATATATCTGATCGGTTGCTGATTGGGGGGTGTCAGCCGTTGAGTTTGTCGAGGGTGGTGCGGGGGAAGGCGTCGATGAAGGAGCCGGGGGTGGCGTTCAGCACCCGGACGCCTCGGCTCTGGGCGTAGGCCTGCACGGCGAAATAGGAGCGGAAGGCTATGGCGAACGATTCGTACAGCTGATGGATGTGGATGTCCTTGTACAGCTCCTCTATGCGCCTCAGTTCGTCATCGTCGTCCTCGTAGAAGTGGGGCTGCACCGTCACCACGCGGTTGCGGTCGGTGACCCACAGCGTCTGGCTCCAGTTATGGTCGGCGCCGGTGAGGACAATGCGCTTGAATCCCTCGCGGATCATGCACATTATGGCCGGTATCAGCACGTTGCGCGGGCGCGGCATGGCCAGCCCCAGACGGAACAGCCAATGGGTCACGCCTTTCCAGCCTTCGGCCGGGGTAAGGTTGAAGTACTTGACCGTGATGTTCTTGGGCAAGGTCTTCAACCCCGGATATTTGCGGAACCTGGCCGGCACGAAAATGGTCAGCGGCCAGTCGATGCGGTTTACTATGTCCCACAGCTTCGGAACGTTGTCCGAAGCCGCCGGATTGAAGAACACACCGTCGGCCAGCAGGTAGTATTCCGGCTTCAATACCAGGAAATCGGGCGTCATGGCCGACCAGTTGACAGCTAATTTGGGCGTGGAGTCCAGCACCTCGCGGTGTATGGTAAGCGCCTCCTTCAGGCTCGGGCCGTTGCCCATGATTATGACCGTGTCGCGCCGGTCGGACGATGCGGGCGACGGACGTCCGGACATCAGGGGCACTTTAACGAGCGAGGCCGCAGTTTTAGTGGCCTCGCTCATGAATTTCTGTATCTTTTCTATGGTTTTCATCAGATGGAGAGACGACGCAGCGTGGACAGCAGATCCTGGTTGATCGGCTTGTCGTTCTTGATGGCCTTGGTGAAGGGTATGTAGACGATTTCGTCGTTCTTGATACCGATCATCACGTTGCGCTGGTCGTCAAGCAGGGCGTCTACGGCAGCGGCACCCATGCGGGATGCAAGGATACGGTCGTTGGCCGTAGGCGAGCCGCCGCGCTGCAGGTGACCTAAGATGGTGACGCGCACGTCATAGCCGGGATATTCCTCCTTGACGCGCTGAGCCAGGCCCATTGCGCCGCCGGTGATGGGGCTTTCGGCCACCAAGACTATCGACGAGTTCTTTGACTTGCGGAATCCGTTCTTGATGAGTTCCGACAGCTGGTCGACCTGTGTTGAGATCTCGGGGATGATTGCGGCCTCGGCGCCGCTGGCGATGGCGCCGTTCAGGGCGAGGAAGCCGGCATCGCGGCCCATGACCTCGATGAAGAACAGGCGCTCGTGGCTTGTAGCTGTGTCGCGTATCTTGTCCACGCAGTCCATGATGGTGTTCAGGGCCGTGTCATAGCCGATGGTGGTGTCGGTGCCGTACAGGTCGTTGTCGATGGTGCCGGGCAGACCCACGATGGGGAACTGGAATTCATTGCCGAAGATGCGGGCGCCGGTCAGCGAGCCGTCGCCGCCGATGACGCACAGCGAGTCGATGCCGCGTCGCTTCAGCACGTCGTAGGCGCACTGGCGTCCCTCGGGTGTCTGGAATTCCTTGCAGCGCGCCGTCTTAAGGATGGTGCCGCCGCGCTGTATGATGTTCGACACGTTCTGGGTGGAGAACTCCTCGATCTCGTCATAGATGAGGCCGCGATAGCCGCGATAGATGCCGTAAACTTTAAATCCGGCGTAGATGGCTGCGCGCGTCACGGCGCGGATTGCCGCATTCATGCCGGGAGCATCGCCGCCCGACGTCAGAATGCCTACTGAATTGATATTATTCATGATTTTTCAGGCATTTTACATTCTAAGTACAAAAATAACAAAAAAACGGCATAGTTGGGCAATAATGCCACAAAAAAGCATTATATTTGCAAAGTAAGATAACTTAGGCGTGGTTTGGCGACGCCGAAACGACTCAAAACAGGTAAGGAAAAGGAATGGACAGGATAGTGACGACAGGCACCTTCGACGGATTGCATCGCGGGCACCGTCTGTTGTTGGAGAGTCTCCGCATGGAGGGGGAGCGACGTGGCTGGAAGCCGGTTGTGGTGACGTTTGACCGGCATCCGCTGGCCATGATCAATCCTGCGCGGGCACCTCATATCCTGATGCTTCCGGGTGAGCGTGACGCTCGTCTGCGCGATCTCGGGTTCGAAGTGGCCGAGGTGCATTTCGACGAGGAGATGCGCCGTCTCACGGCCGAGGCCTGGATGCGCCGGCTGCGCGACGAATACGGCGCCAAGGGGGTGATGCTGGGTTATGACAACACGTTCGGCAGCGACGGCACGGACCTGGGCATCCGGGATTATGAGGAATTGGGTCGTGGCATGTGCGTGGAGGTGCTTAGCTGCGGTGTGGAGCCGGGCGTCAGCTCGAGCGACATACGTCGCGCGCTTGCGGCAGGCGACATAGCCGGCGCCAACGCCATGTTGGGTTATGACTGGACGTTGCGCGGCAACGTGGTGCATGGCCGCGAGATGGGACGCGACATAGGTTTCCGCACGGCAAACCTCAGCGTCGATCCGCGACTGCAACTGCCCGGTCGCGGTGTGTACGCCACAATGGTGACGATGCCCGACGGCACGGAGCTGCCGGCTGTCACCAACATAGGGATGCGCCCCACATTCGGCGAACAGGGCCCCGTGTCGGTCGAAACGCACATTCCCGGTTTCGCGGGAGACCTGTACGGCGCGGAACTCTGCATCCGCCCTGTGACCAAAATACGCGATGAGGAGCGCTTCAAGACCATCGGCGACCTGCGCCTCGGCATCGAGCGCGATGTGGCCCGCAGCCTTGAGATATTGAACTCATGCACTGCGTGAGACCTAAACAAAGAACCATAAAAAGACACGAAATAATGGAAGTAATAAATTTTGACGAGCATCCGAGTCTGGTGAGCCGCTACATGGAGGAACTCCGCGACGTCACCGTGCAGAACGACCCGATGCGTTTCCGCATCAATCTGGAGCGTATAGGCCAGATCATGGCGTACGAGATCTCGAAGCGTCTGGACTATAAGACCGTAACCGTCACCACGCCGTTGGGCGAGGCCGAATGTCACGAGCCTGCCGACAAGGTGGTATTGGCCACCATACTGCGTGCCGGGCTGCCGTTCCATCACGGATTCCTGTCATACTTCGACCATGCCGAGAACGCATTTGTCAGCGCCTACCGCCGATACCGCGAGAAGGGCGACTCGTTCGACATCGTGGTGGAATACCTTGCGTCGCCTTCCATCGAAGGCAAGACGCTGATCATCGTTGACCCGATGCTGGCCACCGGCTCGTCGATGGAGTTAGCCTACAAGGCGCTGCTGCAGAAAGGCACGCCCGCCAAGATACACATAGCATCCGTCATAGCCTCGGAACCCAGCGTGGAATACGTGCGCACACATTTCCCGCAGGAGAAGTCGACGCTGTGGTGCGGAGCCATCGACAAGGAAATAAACGCCCATTCATACATAGTGCCCGGTCTCGGCGATGCCGGCGACCTGGCCTACGGCCGTAAGGACTAAGCGGACTTACTGTTGTAAAAGCCCGCGGCTTTTACTTAAACTGATTCATCATGCTCATAACGACGCTCGAGGCAATGAACTTCAAGAACATCGGGGAGGCCCGTCTGGACTTCTCCGAGGGAGTGAACTGTTTCGTGGGGCGCAACGGCATGGGCAAGAGCAACCTGCTTGAGGCCATCCATTTCCTGAGCATGGCGCGTCCCATGCAGTCCATGCCCGAGAGCGGACTGATACGCCACGGCGAGGACATGCTCTTAGTCAAGGGCCATTACCTTACCGACGCAGGCGGCGACGAGGATGTGTCCATCGGCATCAAGCGCGGCAAGGGGAAGACCCTGTTGCGCAACGGCAAGGAATACGGCAAGCTGTCGGAGCATATCGGCCGCTTCCCGATCGTGGCCGTGACGCCCGCGGACTCGATGCTGGTGACGGGCAGCGGCGAGATGCGCCGCAAATTGCTGGATATGGTCATCTCACAGACCGACCGCCGTTACCTGGCCGAGCTGATACGCTACAACCGCGGGCTGGAGAGCCGCAACCGGATGCTGCGCGCCGGAGTGCGCGACAAGTTGCTGTACGAAAGCGTCGAGGCCGGCATGTGTTCGGCCGCAGCCACGGTGTACGAGGCGCGCAAGGCATGGACCGAGTCGATAAGACCGATATTCCGCCGCTATTACGAGGAAGTGGCGGGCGAACAGGAAAAGGTGTCGCTCACCTATACGTCGGTGTTGGACGGCAAGCCGCTGCAGGCCATACTGGACGAGGGTCGCGCCAAGGACGGCGTGTTGGGCTTCACGCATCAGGGCGTGCACCGCGACGACCTCTGCATGGAACTGCGCGGACACTCCATGCGCCGAGTGGGCAGCCAGGGCCAGCTCAAAAGCTATGTGATAGCCCTGCGGCTGGCCATCTACGAGCATCTGTGCGACGTGACGGGCGTGAAACCGATACTGCTGCTGGACGACATATTCGACAAGCTGGACTCCGAGCGCGTGGGCCGCATCATGCGCACGGTGAGCAGCGGGAACTTCGGCCAGATCTTCATCACCGACACCAACCGGGAGCATCTGGACGAGACGGTGTCGACCCTGGTGGGACCGAGCCGTATGTACGAGGTGGAGGAGGGCCGCTTCACAGTGTTATGAAGCGTGTGGAGGCCGAGGCGCTCGGCGACGTGCTGCGGCGCGCCATCGAGGAACAGAACATGACGCAGAAGCTGCTGGAGACGCGCGCCTGCGCTATCTTCCCCGAGACACTCGGCCGCGACCTGGCGTCGCTGTGCGGCCGTCCCACGGTCAACGCCGGCGTCATGACGGTGCCCGTGGCCAACGCCTCGCTGAGACAGGACCTGGCCATGTGCCGCTCCCGGCTCATGGAAGCATTGAATAAGAAATTAGGACAGAACGTGATCAGCGGCATACGCTTCACGTCCTGACGCGATATAAAAGAGAAAGAGAATAATGATAGACATAGACACGTTGCCGCCGCTGTCGGCGTTTCCGCACCGCATACCGGTGGAGATACGGTTCAACGACATAGACATCCTGGGGCATGTGAACAACACGGTGTACTTCTCGTTCTACGACACGGGCAAGGCGTGGTATTTCAAGGATATAGTGGACTGGGAGATAGACTGGCGCCAGGTGGAGACGGTCATCGCCAACGTGGAGTGCACATACATGGAGCCGCTGATGTTCGGCGAGGACCTGGTGGTTGGCACGCGCTGCGAGGCGATACACGACCGCAGCTTCCACATTCTGCAGGTCATAGCCGACGCCCGCACGGGCCGCATCAAGTCGGCGTGCCGTACGGTGATGGTTAGCTTTGACCCGGCCACGCAGAAGTCGGCGCCCATGCCCGACAGATGGCGTCGTGCCCTGCAGCGCTCCATAGCCCTGAATCCGATTAACCCCGATGAATCCAGATAAATAGGTAATCCCGATTAATCTCGATAAATCCCGATAAATCTCGATTACTCCCGATAAAATTGAATTAACCCCGATGAATAGCATAAACGACATAATGCGCTCCATTCTGGAGCGGGAATCGCAGGCCATACTTGACATCCCCGTCACGGACGACTATGGCCGCGCGGTAGACCTGATAGTGGAGCACGTGAACCGACGAGGCGGCAAGCTGATATGCTCCGGCATGGGCAAGGCCGGCCAGATAGCCATGAACATCGCCACCACCTTCTGCAGCACCGGCACCCCGGCCGTGTTCCTGCACCCCAGCGAGGCACAGCACGGCGATCTCGGCATCATTCAGAAGAACGACCTGCTGCTGCTGCTGTCCAACTCCGGCAAGACCCGCGAGATAGTGGAGCTGGTGCAGCTGGCACGCGTGCTGAACCCCGAAATTCCGATAATTGTTATAACAGGAAACCCCGAGTCGCAGCTCGGCACGCACGGCGACGTCACGCTGAGCACGGGCAACAGCCCCGAAGTGTGCCCGTTAGGTCTGACGCCCACCACATCCACCACCATGATGACCGTGATGGGCGACGTGCTCGTGGTGGCTACAATGCAAAAGATAGGATTCACCAAGGAGGAATACGCCAAGCGTCATCACGGCGGGTATCTCGGCCACAAGTCCTCGGGTCAGTCCGGTAACCCTGAAATATGTTGAGAAAATGAGTCTTATGAAATACGCACCCCATTTCAAGGGGATGAAGATGGATTCGGACGACGCCCGTATCCTGGAGACTGTGGTGAATCAGCGCAAGGAGGCTCTTGAACTGTTCGAGGCCGAGGAATACAACAAGGTTCTCGAAAAGACCGTAGAGTCGCTCAAGGCCCTGCGCGATTTCTCCGACTACAGCCATGTGGAATTCCGCGAGGCCGTGGTGGTGTTGCTGTTCGACCTGTCGGAGATACACTACGCGCTGAAGGACTACAAGCAGTCGAAGAAGGAACTGGAACAGATCTTCAAGTTCCTGGAGCCGTTGCTGAAGCTTGACGCCGACCGCTTCGGCAAGTATCACGTCATGGCCATGGAGCTGAGCACGCGCATTCTGCGCAGCCGCAAGAAGATGCTGGACATGCTGGCCAAGCAGCAGATCCATACCGGCCTGCTGTACGACAAGGTGCACAACGGCGTGGCCACGGCCACCGACAAGCTTGTGGAGTCGCTGTGCAAGGATGCCGAGATGATGGCCTCTACGGGCGATTACAAGGGCGCCGTGAAGTTCTATATGGAAGCCATCAAGCTGTCGAAGAAGCGTGCCGGCCGTGTCACGCGCCGCGAGGTGGCTATGACCATCGAGGTAGCGCGTCTGCTGATGCGCAGCCGCTCGCAGACGGAGCGTGCCCGCCGCCTGCTCAACGCCGTACTGCCGCACGCCGTGGCCCTTGAGATAGTGGAACTGGAGCAGGAGATACTCAGCCTGCTTGACAATATCGAGATAAACGTGATCCACGATTCGGCATGGCGCCAGTTCCTGGCCAAGATGCAGACTGCAACCCGATTCCTGAAGAAGGACAAGGAGACCGAAGAAAATAATTGAATTTGATTATGACTGATACAGTATCACCGGGCAAATATGTAGAGTACTCGTACACGCTTACCGACGCATCGACGGGCCGCAAGCTGTTCGAGGCTGCGAAAAATCGTCCCGACCAGATGGTATATGGCGTTAGCCAGGAGGTAGTCCCGGGCCTCGTTGGCGCCATGGAGGGCCTGAAGGCCGGCGACAGGTTCGAGGTGACGCTGCCCCCGGCAGCGGCCTTCGGCGAGCGCAACGAAGAGGATGTGGTGGAACTTGACCGCGCCATATTCGAGCGTGACGGCAAGCTTGCCGAAGAAGTGAAGGTAGGCGCCGCCCTCCCGATGATGACGGCCGAGGGATATCGCGTGATAGGCACCGTAGTGGCCATAGGACCTAAGGTGGTGATGGACTTCAATCATCCGTTCGCCGGGCTGACTGTCACGTTTACCGGCGAGATAGAGACAGTGCGCGATGCCACCGAGGAAGAGATACATCCCGCGTCCGGTTGCGGCGGCTGCTGTCACGGCGGTAGTTGCGGCGGCGACGAAGGCTGCGGCGGCCATGACGATGGCGGCTGTTGCGGTGGCAAAGGCGGCTGTGGAGGCTGCTGATTGGCCGACAGATATAAATCGATACAAGTAAAATATAAATCGATACAAGCGAAAAGACCGACCTTCACAGGCCGGCCTTTTCCTATTTACAAACTTCTTACTATTTACTATATTCTTTATTTACTATATTCTTAATGGGTTTACTGCCGGAACGAGGCGTAACGCAAGGCGCCGGAGTGGATGTGGAGGTTGGCCATCTTGATGGCTGCCACCGCCGCTTCGGCGCCCTTGTTGCCCAAGCGGCCGCCTGCGCGGTCCAGGGCCTGCTGCATGTCGTTGACGGTCAGCACGCCGAATATCACCGGGGCCTCACCGCGGGCGTTCAGCTCGGCCACGCCCTGGCTCACCACCTGACACACGTAGTCGAAATGCGGTGTGTCGCCGCGCACCACGCAGCCCAGGATGATGATGGCGCTCAGGTCCTGCAAATGGCGCATGGCCATGCCTGCGGCATTCACCAGCTCGACTGTGCCCGGCACAGGCTGTGAGAAGATATTGTCGGGGTTGACGCCTGCCTTGGCAAAGGTGTCCGTCACGCCCTTAAGCAACGCGTCCGTGACCTCGGCGTTCCATTCGGCGGTGAAGACGGCGCATTTGAAATTGGCGGCGTCGAGAAGCTGCGGCACTTCCAGTTCCGTGCCGTTCGTATTCAGGATAGTTGACATATCATTCGGGATGTTTCAGTTCATACTGGTTCTGGGGAATCTGCACGTCGAAGTAGAATCCCTGTGCCGATTTGTCGCGCTTGCGCTTGTCCGACGGGTCGGGGCGCACGGACAGGTAGTCGTAGCCCGGCTCGATGAAGTCGGCGTTGGTGGCCTCGTAGCCCAACAGCTGTACCATGTCGTATTCGTGCATGGGGTATATCACATACCATGCGTTCTCTATGTCCTCGCCCGTGCCTGTGCTCTTGATGGCGCCCAACAGATGCTCCAGACGGTATTCCCATATCTTTGCGCGCATGTCCTTGCGGCGTTCCTTCAGCACGTGCACTAAGAACGACATCTGGCGCAGGTCGAAGGGATTGTCGGCCAGTGCCAGCTGCGCGTATTTGGTGATGGTGTCTATCTCGGCGCGGGTATGCGTGGGCTTGCTGCGCAGGCTGTCCGTGCGGTCGGAGTAGGGCGACATGCGGTATGGGTCGTAATCTTCCTGGAACATATAGCCCAGGTACAGGTGCCGGAACTCGTCGTTGGTCATCGTTGTGTCGTTCACCTCGTATTTGGCCATGAGCTTCGGGAAGTAATATTTGCTCTCGGGGTCGAGGGTCGACGTACGTATCTCCTCGAGATTCGGTTTCTCCACCACGATCTTACGTGATTTGGCGGCGTTCTGGGCGGTGACGCCGACAGCGCCTGCGGCCATTATGGAGAGTATGAGTATGTTTCTGAATAATTTCATGTATTTCAATATACTGCGATGGTCAGCACGGCGGCGACGCCGATCTGCATCATGGTGATGGCGACGGGGAATCCCTTTGCCAGCAGATACCTGAAGAAGTTCTGTGAGCCGACTGCGAGAGGGCGTCCGTCGGGAGTGCGCGAATAGAGCAGCAGTCCGAAGAAGATTCCGGCTATCACGGCCAGGATCATGAACGAATACAGCATCGTGAGGTTTTGCGAAGCGGAGAAAGCGAGCAGGCCGACAGCCAGTCCGGTGACGGCGCCCACGATCATGTATCCCATACCGCGGGTCTGACGGCGCACCGGTTCGGGCTGAAGCATGATGATGACGGACACCACCAGTGTCATGCAGAACCATCCTGTCAGAATTGTGCCGTTGACGGGCAGCAGCGGATAGCCGTTGCGTGTGGCTACGCTGAGCAGCACCAGCCCGATATACGAAAGCACGGGACCCAGCATGATGCGCGTGGCCAGCGCCCAGACGGACGCCGCATAGCACAGACAGGCGGTTATGATCAGGAATATCGTCATACTTCTATAACGTCGGTTTTACGGTTTTTAGTTCGCGGCCGGCTGATTTTGTGCCGTCTCACCCTGCTGTCTGATTTCAGGATAGGCCACGCGGCCGTGATACATGGTCTGCAGCCTCTTCTTGAAGGCGCCCTTGATGTCCTCCACGTCCTTGAACGAAATGGGGGAGTCGCGGAACATTCCGTCGCGCACCTGGCCGTCAATTATCTTGTCCACCAGGCCGTCGATGGCTTCTGTGGAATAATCCGTCAGGCTTCGCGAGGCCGCTTCCACCGAGTCCGCCATCATCAGTATGGCGGTTTCCCGGCTCTGCGGGTTGGGACCGGGATACATGAATGGCTTTTTGTCAATAGGATGTTCGGGGTCCGGATTGTTGTTCACGGCGGTGTTGTAGAAATATTTGGTCAGGCTCTTGCCGTGATGTTCGGGTATGAATCGCCGCACCATCTCGGGCAGTTTCTCCTTCTGTGCCAGTTCGAGGCCCTTGGTGACGTGCGAGATTATCTTCTGCGCGCTGACTTCGGGATCGAGTCCGTCGTGAGGGTTGACGTTATGCTGGTTTTCGGTGAAGAACAAGGGGTTGTACAGCTTGCCGATGTCGTGGTACAGGGCGCCGGTACGTACCAGCTGTGTGTTTGCCCCGATGGCCCGCGCCCCCTCTGCGGCGAGCATGGATACCTGCATGGAATGCTGGAAAGTGCCCGGAGCCTCCTGGGCGAGCCGGCGCAGCAGCGGACTGTTGATGTCCGAAAGCTCCACAAGCGTTACGGTGGAGGTGAAGCCGAACAGTTTCTCGATCACCAGCACCAGGATGTACACGAAGCTGAGCACCACGGCGTTGATGGCGAATATGCCTATCAGTCTCCACTCGTAGCCGGAGAGAGTGCCGTTGTCGAGCAGCAGCAGCGTGGTGTAGGCCAGCACGTATGCCACGAACGACAGGGCCGCTGTCTTGAGCAACTGCCCGCGGCGGCTCAGGGTGCGCATGGAGAATGCGGCTGTCAGGCCTGCCGCAAGTTCAAGGAAGATGAACTGCAGGGGCTCGATGGCCACCATGCTTGAGATCATCACCGTGACCAGCAGCGAGAAAATGGCCGTGCGCGAGTCGAAAAACACTAAGATCACCACCGGCACGGCGGCGAAGGGCACCAGGTAGATGCCGTTGCGGAAATACTCGAACATCAGGATGGCGAACACCACGAACAGAGTGATGAACGTCATCAGGAACAGCATCTTGCGCAATGACGAGAAAAACCTCTCGCGGTATTCGGCCAGGAAGATGTACAGGCCTGCGAAGCATATCAGAATGAACAGCGCCTGACCTACATAGAAGTATGTGTCGGTATTGTCCTCGCCATGATTCTCGGCCACTTTCTGCAGGTAAGTGTTGAGGTTGGTGAAGATCTGCGGGGTCACTATCTCGCCCCGGTCCACGATGCGCTGTCCCTTCTTGATCACGCCTATCGACGCGTCGGCGGTCAGGTACTCCTGTTTGCGGAATTTCTGGTCGGCGGCGGTGTCGAGCACCACGTTGGGCATCAGTATGGTGTTCAGCGCGGAGGCTATCTCGTCGTTATGCCGTTCGATGACCGGCGCACCCGACTCCCGGTATGCCGAGTCGATGAATTCGAAAGCCAGGGCCGGAGACATCATCTCCTTGCAGTCGATGGTGATCAGGGCGTCCGCGCCGTTTATCTTGGAAGCGATACGCGCCTCGTGTCCGGGGGTGAGCCGCACCCGGTCGTACACCTTGGAATCGAGCACTCCGCGGGCGTATATCTCGTTCAGGAGCTTGCCCAATACCAGACGCGACATGTCGGGAGCCTTGCCTGTTATGGCCTTGTTGAACATCTGTATCCTCTTGTCGGCCTGATAGTCCATGCGCTTGACGATAGGGAGGAAATTGCGGTCGATGCTGTCGCGCATGCGTTGCGCGGACTCCGCGTCGCGCTTCACTTCCATGTCGAAGTCGGCCATAAGCAGCGGATAGCGCCACGGCTGGTTCTCTTCGTATACATAGTCCTGCACGTCGTTGTGGGGCAGCAACAGCATTATCACGGCCGTGGCTCCCGCTATGAGTAGCAGTTTCAGGAAAAAGTCTCTTTTCTTTTTGTTCATCACTGAACCATTTTACACATAAACAATGTTCTGCCGGTTCCGGAGGGCCTCAGCTGATTCGCGCCGCCTTCTGCACGCCCTTGATGTTTTTCAGCGCGTTGCAGATGGCCTCTACGGTATCGGTGTTGTCCACCAGCACCGTGAGTTCCGCCTGGAACACCTCCTGCGGCGCGGAGATGTTGAGGCCGCGTATGTTGATGCCGAGCTTCTGCGACACGGTGCTGGTGATCTCCTCCAGGATGCCGTGACGGTCTATGCCCTCGACGGCGATTCGGGCTATGAATTTCTCGGCTGTACCGCCCCAGCGCGTCGCAACGAGCCTCGGGCCGTAGCTGGTCTTGAGACGCATGGCCACCGGACACGACTGCTTGTGCAGCACCACCTCCTCGTCGTCGTTGACGAATCCGAGCACGTCGTCGCCCGGAATGGGGGTGCAGCACACGTCGAGCAGATAGTTCGGCTTTTCGGCGTCGGGATGCAGGATATAGACCTCCTTGCGGTTGATGGGGTCCTTGGGCGGATCCTGGCTGTTCAGCTTCTTGCGCGAGGCGAACGGGTTGCGCAGTATCTTGCGGATCAGCGAGGTGCGTTTCTTGAACAGGGCCTTGAGCTGGTCGGCTGTCAGGTCTATCTCCTCCTTGGCGATGCGCACGTACAGCTCGTCGGGGGTGGTGGCTCCGAGGTTGCGGCACAGGTTCTGCACCAGTTCGTCGGTTATGTCGAGACCTTCTTGTTCAGCCACCTGCACCAGGAGGTCGCGTCCTCTGGAGATGAGGTGCGGCCGGCTGCGGCGCAGGAAGTCGCGTATGCAGTTCTGGGCCTTGGCCGTATTGCAGTATTCCAGCCACTGTGTCACCGGTTTCTGTGACTTGGAGGTGATGATTTCCACCTGGTCGCCGCTGTCCAGCTCGTAGCTGAGTGGCACGAGCCGGTGGTTGATCTTGCCGGCCAGACAGTGCAGTCCAAGTTCGGTGTGGATGGCGAAGGCCATGTCCAGCACAGTGGCCTTCGCCGGCAGCGTTATCAGGTCGCCGCGCGGCGTGAACACATATATCTCGCGGGCAAAGAGGTTGAGCTTGATTGTGTCCAGGAAGTCTATGGCGTTCGGCTCCGGATTCGCTAAGATGTCCTTGATGGTGTTCATCCATTTGTCCAGTTCCGAATCATCCTCGTATTCGCCGGTCTTGTATTTCCAGTGGGCGGCATAGCCGAGTTCGGCTATCTCGTCCATCTTGCGGCTGCGTATCTGCACCTCGATCCATTTTCCCTCCGGACCCATTGCCGTGAGGTGCAGCGCGCGGTAGCCGTTGGCCTTGGGCACCGACGTCCAGTCGCGCAGCCGGTCGGGATGCACCTTGTGGCCATCGCTGAAGAAGGTATATATCTGCCAGCAGCGCAGACGTTCCTGCGAGTCGTCGTCGTTCTCGAATATGACGCGCACCGCGTATACGTCGTATATCTCGCTGAAGGGTATCTTTTTGGTCTCCATCTTGTTATAGATGGAATAGGCGCTCTTGATGCGGGCCTTTATCTCGTATTTGAATCCGGCGGCATCGAGTTTCTTGCGTATGGGTGCCACGAATTCCTCCACCACTTTCTCGCGATGGGCTTCCGACTGGCTCACCATGGCCATTATTTCCTCGTATTTCTGAGGATGCTCGTACTTGAACGCCAGGTCCTCGAGTTCCTGCTTGATCTTGTAGAGGCCGAGGCGGTGTGCCAGGGGGGCGTATACGTATAGTGTCTCGCCGGCTATCTTGTACTGCTTCTCCGGCCTCATGGAGGCCAGGGTACGCATGTTGTGCAGGCGGTCGGCCATTTTGATGAGCACCACCCTGATGTCGGTGCTCATGGAGAGCAGAAGCTTGCGGAAGTTCTCGGCCTGCAGCGAGGCCTGCGCGCCGAAGATGCCGCCCGAAATCTTGGTCAGACCCTCGACGATGGATGCTATCTTGTCGCCGAAATTGTTCTCGATGTCCTCGCGGGTATATTCCGTGTCCTCCACCACGTCGTGGAGCAGGGCCGCGCAGATGGATGTGGAGCCAAGGCCCAGTTCCGAAATCACGATCTTGGCCACGGCGATGGGATGGAGGATGTAAGGCTCGCCGCTGCGGCGGCGCACGCCCTTGTGTGCCTCGCGCGCGAAACGGTAGGCGCGCTCTATTTTCTCCACTTTCTTGCGATGGTTGCTCTGAAGGTACGCACGTAACAGCTCCTGATACGAATTCTCGATCATCAGGTCTTCCTCTTCCGGGCTCATCGGCTTGTATTCCGGAGCCGGAACGTGGTGCGGAACAGGTACATACTCCGCGTGTCTGGGCACATTCTCCATCATAATCACAAAATTAATCAACAATTCTTAAACTCCCAAATAAAAATGCAGGTAAAAATGCATGCGAAGACAATCGAACTTTAAGGGTGTCAGCGGGGTTATAATAGTAGAAAAGACACTAAGGAAGATACAGGGCCACGGTATAATGGTGGCGGCCGAGGGTTTCATTGCCGCGGCGTTAACATTATAGGCCGCAAATCTTTAACATTATTTTGCACCCCGGAATAAAATATTGTTCCGGGGTGCGGCGTTATTAATCCACTAAAGAACAATAAAGCGTCGGAACGGAGAAAATGACTGATGCAACAGTAATCTCCAGGACATCAAGTTTACGAAAGACATTAAGCATTGCGCATTGACAGGCGGTTCCTGTTATTAGGCGACAGGAATGTCGCCTCTCCATTGGCAGAGCCGGGTCAGTCTGAATTGCATCGCTATATTATGCATTGTGCATTGTGCATTATGCATTGAAAGGAAGATATTGTCTAAATTTTGGGTTATATACATTAGTAATTTCTATCGTCTGCGCGGCGACAAGCCAAGCAGGAATTGGGTCAGTCCTCGTGAGAAGACTGACTCTAATTTTTTATATGGAATGCTTCTCCGAGGCAATGCGATAGTAGCGGGCTGTCCCAGCCGCGTAGATAGTAGCGCGGGCTGTCCCAGCCGCGCATCAAACTCGGACAAAATGCCTCTTGATCTTTTCATAAGGCTTTTGGTCATTTTCTCTACGCGGCTGGGGACAGCCTGCGCTACTATTTACGCGGCTGAGACAGCCGGCTGCAAATCACTGCGTCCGTATAGTTCAATTGGAGTGATTTTATAATTTCATTCTTGCGGATTCCGGATAAATAAGGAAATTTTGCAGTAATCGGTATGGGAATGTGGGAATAAATTCGTAAATTTGCATATTTAAATAGGTATAGCTTAAGTTTCGCAAGTTTTTCAGCTTGCTCAACAGTGGATGAATATCAACTTGAGCTTGCGAAAGTAGAACAGAAAGAGCAGAACGTCTATGGGAAAAATCATAGCGATAGCGAACCAGAAAGGTGGCGTGGGCAAGACCACGACGTCGTTCAATCTGGGGGCATGTCTTGCAGCGGGAGGCCGCAAGGTATTGCTTGTGGACGCCGATCCGCAGGCCAACGCCACATCCGGTTTAGGCATGGAACCCGAGGATTCCGACGCCACTGTATACGAGTGCCTGATCGAAGGATATCCTGCGGCCGAGGCCATAATGCATACTCAGGTCAAGGGCCTGGACATAATATGTTCGCGTATCGGACTTGTGGGCGCCGAGGTGGAGCTGATGAGCCGCGCCGACCGCGAGCGTACGCTTTCCGGCGTGCTCGAACCGGTCAAGGACAACTACGACTACATCCTGATAGACTGCTCGCCGTCGTTGGGCATCATCACCGTCAACGCACTGACCGCCGCCGACTCGGTGCTGATACCGGTGCAGGCCGAATACTTCGCCCTGGAGGGTATCGCGCAGTTGCTCAATACTATACGTATCATTAAGTCGCGTCTGAAGCCCACACTCGAGATCGAAGGCTTCCTGCTGACGATGTACGACGCCCGCCTGAGGCTGGCCAACCAGATATTCGAGGAACTGAAGGGACACTTCGGCGACATGGTGTTCACTACGGTGATACCGCGTAACATCAAGCTGAGCGAGAGTCCGAGCCACGGTCTGCCCGTGATGCTGTACGATCCCGACAGCCGTGGCGCCATAGCCTACGGCCAGCTGGCCCGCGAGCTGCAGACACGCGAGCGTAAACGCAAGAAGAAAGCATGACCATGACAATGGATCAGAATAAGAAGACAGCCGGAACGAAGCGTGCGTTGGGTCGCGGACTCGACGCGCTGTTTGCGTCGGCTCCGGTGCCCGAGGTGCAGACCGGAGGCGCATCGGCAATATCCGAAATAGAACTGAACCTGATAGAGCCTAATCCCGAGCAGCCGCGCCGCACGTTCGACCCGGAGGCCCTCGAGGAACTTGCGGCCAGCATCCGCGAGCTTGGCATAGTGCAGCCGCTGACGCTGCGTTCGGTGCCCGGAGGCCGCTATCAGATCATAGCCGGCGAACGCCGCTGGCGCGCCGCCACCAGGGCCGGACTCGTCACCGTACCCGCATACGTGCGCACCGCCTCCGACTCCGAAATGACGGAGATGGCGCTGATTGAGAACATCCAGCGCCAGGACCTGAACGCCATCGAGGTGGCATTGGGCTTCAAGAAACTGATAGACAGTTATTCGCTGACGCAGGAACGTCTGTCGGAGCGCCTGGGCAAGAAACGCGCCACAATTGCCAACCATCTGCGCCTGTTGCGTCTGCCGGCCGAGATACAGCTCGGCCTGCGCGACCACAACATCGAGATGGGTCACGCACGCGCCCTGCTCGGCCTGGACAACACCAAGATGCAGCTAAAGCTGTACAAGCGCATCGTGAAGGAGGGACTCTCCGTGCGTGCCGTCGAGGCTCTGGTCAAGAAACTCAACGAGCCGCAGGTCCCGCAGGAAAAGAACAGTGACAGCGAGACATACGACGAGCTGGTGAAGAGCCTCAGCACGCGCTTCTCGGCACCGGTGAAATTCAGCCGCAACGCCAAGGGCAACGGCACAATTACGTTCAAATTCGGCAACGACGACGATCTGCACAGGCTGATCAAGGCGTTCGACAGCGTGAAGTGACAGGAATGGGCATGCGACTCACACGGATGGAGAAGGCACTGGCAGTGGCCCTGGCGATATTGTTCGTGATACCGCCGGGGTTCGCACAGACCGTGCTGCAGGACCGCCAGCCGGTGGCTGTGGCCCGTGACCGCAAGCCTGTGATACGCGACCGCGAGCCGCTTGGCTCCGATTCCACCGTAAACGTGGACGTGGACCTCGACCTGCGCGTGTTGCCCGATGACAGGGAGACGCTTGCGACCGATTCGCTGAATACGGCAGAAGCCGACAGCATACCGCCCACGGTGGTTACGGCCGATGGATACTCGTTCGACGAGAAGGGACGCCGTCCCTTCAATCCCGATCCTACGCGCGCCGTGTGGATGTCGGCGCTGTTCCCCGGCCTGGGACAGATATACAACCGTCGCTACTGGAAGCTCCCCATCGTGGTGGGAGGTTTCATGGGCCTCGGTTATGCCACCAGCTGGAACGGCAACCAATACAACGACTATATGCAGGGCTACCGGGATCTGATGGATTCCGACCCTAACACCAAAAGTTACATGAACTTCTTCCCGCCAACGGTAAACGAGGGCGACCTCGACAAGGCGTGGCTGGAAAGGACGTTCAAATACCGTAAGGACCAGTACCGGCGCTACCGCGACCTGTGCGTCATCTGTCTGGTGGCGCTGTATCTGGTATGTATGGTCGACGCTTACGTCGACGCGCAGATGGCACACTTCGACGTGTCGCCCGACCTGAGCCTCGACCTGGCCCCGGCCGTGATCACCCCGCAGAACCAGAGCTGGAAACGTACCAGCCTCGGACTGCAGTGGACGTTAACCTTTTAAGAACAGAATTATGAGCAGAAAGTCAATCATACTTATGGCCGCGTTGCTTGGCGTCATGCCGTCGATGGCGCAGAAGAACCGCAACGTCAACAGCCTTCGCACCGAGATAACCGACTCGCACATAGTGTATCCCAAGAGCTACGAGGCCGACACGCAGCGTATGCTGGAGGGATGGTACATGCAGAATTATACCGCCACCGACGACAGCTATCGCCGCAAGGGCGACGTGGAGGTGAGCGATGCCGTGCTGCGCGACCGCCTGTCGAAGCTGCCTACGGTCATTGATATGCCCTATAACTCGATAGTGCGCAGCTATATAGAGCGTTACACCCGTCGCGGACGCGACCAGGTGGCCGCCCTGTTGGGTCTGTCATTATATTATATGCCCATCTTCGAGCAGGCGCTGGAGGCCGAGGGACTGCCTCTCGAGCTTAAGTATCTGCCCGTGATAGAGTCGGCCCTGGACCCGAATGCCACCAGCAAGCATGGCGCCGCCGGCCTGTGGCAGTTCATGGTCGGAACCGGCAAGGGACTCGGTCTGGAGGTGAACAGCATGGTGGACGAACGCCGCGACCCGTACAAGTCGTCGGAAAAGGCCGCCAAATACCTCAAGGACCTGTACAACAGCTACGGCGACTGGTCGCTGGCCATCGCCGCCTACAACTGCGGTCCCGGTGCCGTCAACAAGGCGCTGCGCCGCGCAGGAGGCACCCCCGATACCCAGGACTACTGGTCCATTTACTATTACCTCAGCCCCGAGACGCGCGGATACGTGCCCATGTTCATCGCCGCCAACTATGTGATGAACTATTACGACAAGCACAACATCGGTCCGGTGCTTCCCACCAAGCCTCTGGTGATGGACACAGTGCATGTGGCCGAGCGCATACATTTCGACCAGATCTCGCACGTGCTCGACATCCCGGTGGAGGAGTTGCGTGTGCTGAACCCGCAGTTCCGCGCCGACATTATCCCCGGCAACAACGAGCGCAGTTACACGCTGATACTACCGTCGCGCCAGGTGCAGGCGTACCTGATGAGCGAGGAGGAGATACGCGACTATGACGCCGACAAATACGCCCGCCGCGTCGTGGCCGAGCCTGGTTCGGAACCCGACGCCCAGCTTGCAGCCGTCATAGCGCAGGAAGATGCCGAGGAACTGGCCAACGAGGAGCATGACCAGGCCAAGGATCTGCCCGCGCCGCGCAAGACCGAGGAAGTGGCCGTGACACGTGACCGTCGCGGCTCGCAGCAACAGCATCTCGACACCGGCGACACCAATGCGCAGGCCGATGCGGCAAACGACTACCGTGCGGCACGCCAGTCAGCCCGTCGTCAGACCAAGGGCACTTACGAGGCTTCCGCCACGCAGGGCAGACAGTCCGCGGCCAAGAGTAGCAAGACAACCGCCAAAAAGAAGAAAGCGCAGCCTGCGGCTCCCAAATCGCATACCGTCAGGAGCGGCGACAACCTGTCGAACATAGCCAAGAAGTACGGCACCACCGTGGCGGCATTGAAGAAGGCCAACGGCATAACCGGAAGCGGCGACCAGTTGCAGCCCGGCGACAAGCTGAACCTGCCTGGAAAAGGCAGTGTATCCAAATCAAAGAGCAAAAGTAAGACCAAATCAAAAGGCACGTCCTCAAAATCAAAGAAAAAGAAAAGAAGAAGATAAATCAATTAGCAATGAGCAATTTGTAATTAGTAATTTGCGTTGCATAGCGATTAATTACTAATTACTAATTAAATTACTAATTCAAAAAAATGCCATGATCACCACGTTGATAGTAATGTTTTTCGTAGGCTATCTCGCGATAGCCCTGGAGCATCCTCTGCGCGTCGACAAGACGGCGATCGCACTTGTGCTGGGCATGCTGCTGTGGGTAATCTACGCGCTTTGCGCCGACCGGATAGTCCCGCAGGTGGAACCCGATAAACTTGCGGCCTACATAGCCCAGACGCCGAGCCTGCAGGGCGAGAGTCTGCATTCCCAGGCGTTGAGCTATGTGCTGGATGTCAAGATTGTAGAGGCATTAGGCGACATCACCCAGACCCTGTTCTTCCTGATCGGAGCCATGACCATCGTGGAACTGGTGGACGTCCACGGGGGCTTCTCCATCATTACCGACCATATCAAGACACGCAGCAAGGGCAAGCTGATGTGGATCCTTTTAGTGACGGCGTTCCTGTTCAGTGCCGTTCTGGACAATATGACCACTACCATCGTGATGATCATGCTGTTGCGCAAGCTTGTGGACAAGCGCAGCGACCAGCTGCTGTACGCCGGACTCATCGTGATAGCGGCCAACTGCGGCGGCGCATGGTCGCCAATCGGCGATGTCACAACCATCATGCTCTGGGTGAAAGGCAATGTCACCGCCGGCGCGCTGGTGGCTTACGTCACGCTACCTTCGATCGTGGCCTGCGTGGTACCTGCACTTTGGGTGAGACGCTCGCTGCGGGGACAGCTCGGCACGGTGCACGTCACCGAGACGCAGGACCACAAGGAATTCACTCATCGCGAGAAGCTGACCATGCTGATACTCGGCGTCACCGGCCTGGTGATGGTGCCTGTGTTCAAGACTGCCACACACATGCCGCCCTTCGTCGGAATGCTGTTGGTGCTCGGAATTCTGTGGATATATACAGAAATATTCTATAACCGGCGCCCGCACTACAAGGGCGCGCGTCAGCACCGTCTGCAGATGGTCATCAAGAGAATAGACTTCCCTTCGATACTGTTCTTCCTCGGCATTCTTATGGCTGTGGACGTTCTGGATGCGTCGGGTATCCTGGCCGCTACGGCCGCATGGCTCGACAAGGCCATACACAACATCTATATCATCAACGTTGTGCTGGGCATAATGAGTTCGGTGTTCGATAACGTTCCCCTGGTGGCCGGCGTGATGGGCATGTATCCCGTCACCGATGCGGCGTCGGTGGGTTATGCCGCGCAGTTCGTGCAGGACGGTGTGTTCTGGGAGTTCCTGAGCTACTGCGCCGGAGTGGGCGGATCGATGCTGATTATCGGATCGGCTGCCGGCGTGATCGCGATGGGTCTGGAGAAGATCAGCTTCGGATGGTATCTGAAACACTTTTCTATTCCCGCATTGCTCGGCTATCTTTGCGGTGCAGGCGTGTATATACTTGAGGTGTTCCTGTTCAAATAACCGATGGATAATAATCAATATATAATTGGATAACAATCAATATATCTGTCTCTTATACACATCTGACGCTGCCGA
>ERZ1026968.91-NODE-91-length-53697-cov-6.567671_pt1 | contig 53697 bp, 37 predicted proteins | sample MGYA00519295_ERZ1026968 | MGnify/ENA primary metagenome ERZ1026968 (study PRJEB26926, sample SAMN06164480) | human gut metagenome | biome: ENVO:00009003; feature: ENVO:2100002; material: ENVO:00002003 | host: Homo sapiens | place: USA | collected 2012 ...
GGAGATGTGTATAAGAGACAGGGTGACATTCCCTTCTATCAGGTGGAACTCGCTCCTTACGCTTTCGACCACTCGATGAAGACCGCCGAGGGTCCGAAGCTGCGCAAGGCCCAGTGGGATGCCTGCGCGCTGATTCCCAACAGCGGCATAATCTGTACCAACGACGCCGCTGTGGAGTATGAGCGTTTCAACGTGCATCCCTCCGACAAGAAAGTGGTGGGCGACCGCATGGCCGACCTGATACTGAACAGGACATACGGTCAGAACATGTTTCCCTGCGTCAGCCCCAAATATAAGAGCCATACGGTGAAGGGCAATGAGATATGGGTGGACATAGAACTGAATAACGATATCATATCGCCAAACTGCGATATAAAGGGATTTGAGGTGGCCGGCGCCGACAAGGTGTTCCATCCCGCCGACAATGTGCGTCAGGACGGCCAGAAGAATACATTGATAGTCTCGAGTTCGGAAGTGGCCGAGCCGGTGGCTGTGCGCTACTGCTGGAAGGATTTCCAGCTTGGAAACGTAGTGGGCGACAACTACCTGCCCTTGGTGCCGTTCCGCACCGATAACTGGTGATCCGTTCCATCCTGACCGATGGCCCGGATCGTAAATTGAATATATGGAGAAAGCAAGAGCGCAATTCGGTACGAAATTAGGTGTGCTCGCCGCCACGGTCGGATCGGCTGTGGGACTGGGCAATATTTGGAGATTTCCTTACGAATGCGGCACCGGAGGTGGTGCCGCGTTCCTGATAGTGTATATCGGCTTCGTGTTCCTGTTAGGCGTGCCGGCCATCTGCGCCGAGTTCAGCCTGGGACGCAGCAGCCGCAAGGGAATGCCGGGGGCGTTCCGCCGGATCACGGGCAATAAGCGCTGGGATTTCTTAGGCTATGCCGCTATATTGGCAGCCTTCATGATCTTGGCCTTTTATGCCGTGGTGGCGGGTTGGACGCTGGAATATATCGTTGACTCGGCGACGGGACTGTTCAAGGACACGCCCAACACGGAGCGTCACTCGCAGTTCCAGTCGTTTGTCAGCGGCTGGCGTTCGGTGCTGTGGGCCGTGGTGTTCCTGGTCATCAATGCATTGGTGATGATAGGCGGGGTAGTGAAGGGCATAGAACGTGTCAGCAATATCCTGATGCCGTTGCTGTTCGTCATATTGATAGCCTTCTGCGTCAACTCGCTGATGATGCCCGGCGCGGCGGATGGACTGACATTCCTGTTCAAACCCGATTTCAGCAAACTTACGGCCGATGTTGTGCTTGGGGCGATGGGTCAGGCATTCTTCTCCCTTTCTTTAGGCATGGGGTGTCTGGTGACTTATTCCAGCTATTTCAGCGACAGCACTCCGTTGATCAAGACGTCGATCCAGATAGCGGCCCTTGACACGTTGGTGGCTGTTATGGCAGGCGTCATCATCTTCCCGGCGGTGTTTAGCTTCGGCATGTCGCCTGCGGAGGGGCCGACACTGGTGTTCGAGGTATTGCCCAACATATTCCATAACATGCCTGGAGGCAGCGTGTGGAGTTTCTTCTTCTTCATACTGCTGGCATTGGCTTCGCTTACGTCAATCATCTCGGTAAGCGAGATTGTGGTGGCGTTCCTGTGCGACGAGTTCGGATTGAGCAGATTCAAGAGCACCATGGCTGTGACCGGCTTATCGCTGTTATTGGCCACACTGTGCTCACTCTCGTTCGGCCCGCTGCAGGGGCTGAATCTGTTCAACCTGTTCGATTTCATATCGAGCAACGTGCTGATGCCTTTGGGAGGCATGGGAGTGTGCGTATTCACAGGCTGGAAGATGAAGAAAAGCACTTACGTAGAGCAGATGCGCCGCAATTCAAACGTGTCGAAGTGGCTGTTCGACAGCATCACCTTCTGTATGCGCTACATCGCCCCGGTCGGTATTCTGATTGTATTCATTGCGGGCTTATTATAGTTTAGAAGTTGAAAAAGTTAAGAAAGTTAAGATAATTCTAAAGCATATACATAGCTGCACATTTATCTTAACTTTTTAAACTCTATAAACATTGTCAACTAATCACAGATATCATGAAATCGATAAAAGAACTGTACAAGATCGGCAAAGGGCCATCGTCGTCCCATACTATGGGACCGCAGTCGGCGGCGCAGGAATTTCTGAAGCGTGTGCCTGAATCTGCGGTGCGCTTCGAGGTGACGCTCTACGGAAGTCTCGCCGCCACAGGCAAAGGGCACATGACCGATGAAGCCATAATCAATGTGTTCAAAAGTCAGGGCCATGACATCGAAATAGTGTGGCGACCGGAAACATTTCTGCCGTATCATCCCAACGCCATGACCTTCAGGGCATACGATGTGGAAAGCATTCAAGTGTCGGAACTGACTGTATATAGTGTCGGCGGCGGAGCCATAAAGATCGAGGGCGATCCCGAATCGGCGGAGTCTCCAGAGATTTACGGGCTGAACAAGATGTCGGAAATCGTAGATTACTGTCAGCGTACCGGCAAATGCTACTGGGAATACGTAGAAGAGTGCGAAGGTCCCGGGATATGGGCATATCTTAGCAATGTATGGGCCGTGATGCGCAAGAGCGTGGAGGAGGGCCTGGCTCAGGAAGGACGCCTTCCGGGTCCGTTGAATCTGCGCCGCAAGGCCGCGCAGTATCAGGTCAAGGCCGAGGGATACCGCGACAACCTGCGCAGCCGTGGACTGACATTTGCCTACGCACTTGCTGTCAGCGAACAGAATGCCTCGGGCGGTATGATCGTGACGGCTCCGACGTGCGGCAGCTCGGGTGTGGTGCCCGGTGTGCTGTATCATATATGGAAAAGCCGCAACCTGCCTGAGATCAAGGTGCTGCGCGCACTGGCTACTGCCGGTCTGATTGGCAACATCGTGAAGCAGAACGCATCGATATCGGGTGCTGAGGTAGGATGTCAGGGCGAGGTAGGCGTGGCGTGTGCCATGGCTGCGGCGGCCGCCTGTCAGCTGTTCGGCGGCAGCCCGTCGCAGATAGAGTATGCGGCCGAGATGGGGCTGGAACACCATCTTGGCATGACGTGCGACCCGGTGTGCGGTCTCGTGCAGATTCCGTGCATAGAACGTAACGCATACGCCGCCGCACGCGCCCTGGACGCCAACATATATGCCTCCTTCTCCGACGGTGAGCATCGCGTCAGCTTCGACAAGCTCGTGACTGTCATGAAAGAGACAGGCCACGATCTCCCATCTTTGTATAAGGAGACGGGAGAAGGTGGCCTGGCTAAAGGTAGCCTGCAATGAGAAACTGCCTGGCGGATTAGGATTCCGCCAGGTTTTTTTCTATTTCTTCGTCAGTGAGGGCGTAGTTCTGCAGGTCGCCCTGGAAGTATTTGTCATAGCTCATCATGTCCATCAGGCCGTGGCCGGAAAGGTTGAAGAGTATCACCTTCTCCTCTCCGGTCTCCTTACATTTCTTAGCCTCGCGGATGGTGGCGGCGATGGCGTGGCATGATTCGGGCGCGGGAACTATTCCCTCGGTGCGTGCGAACAGCGTTCCGGCCTCGAACGATTCGAGCTGCGGTATGTCGACGGCTTCCATCAGGCCGTCCTTCAGGAGTTGCGACACTATGACACCGGCGCCGTGATAACGCAGACCTCCGGCATGGATGTTTGCCGGCTTGAAGTTATGGCCCAACGTGAACATGGGTAGCAGCGGCGTATAGCCCGCTTCGTCGCCGAAGTCGTAGCGGAACACGCCACGCGTCAGTTTGGGGCATGAGTCAGGTTCGGCGGCGATGAAGCGTGTGTGGCGCTCGCCGCTGAAGTTGTGGCGCATGAAGGGGAACGAGATGCCGCCGAAGTTGGAGCCGCCTCCGAAGCAGCCTATCACGATGTCTGGGTATTCTCCCGCCATCTCCATCTGCTTCTCAGCCTCGAGGCCGATCACGGTCTGATGCAACGTTACGTGGCTCAGCACTGAGCCCAATGTGTATTTGCAGTTCGGTGTGGTCTGCGCAAGCTCTATGGCCTCGGAAATGGCGGTGCCGAGCGATCCCTGATGGTTGGGCGTCTTGGTCAGAATGTCCTTGCCTGCGCGCGTGGACATGGAGGGTGAGGGTGTGACCTGCGATCCGAACACGCGCATCACACTCTTGCGGTATGGCTTCTGTTCATAGCTGATCTTAACCTGATATACGGCCGATTCCAGTCCGAACATACTTGCGGCGTATGCCAACGATGCGCCCCATTGGCCTGCGCCGGTCTCTGTGGTGACATTCTGAACGCCCTCCTTCTTGCAATAGTATGCCTGCGGGATGGCCGAGTTCAGCTTGTGCGAACCCATGGGACTGACGCTTTCGTTCTTGAAGTATATGTGTGCCGGCGTTCCTAAGGCTTTCTCCAGCTCGTATGCGCGCACCAACGGCGTGGAACGGTAGAACTTATATTTCTCGCGCACTTCCTCGGGGATGTCGATCCAGGCATCCTTCTGGTTCAGTTCCTGACGGCAGAGTTCCTCGGCGAAGATGGGGTAGAGGTCTTCGGGTTTCAGAGCTTCGCGTGTCTTGGGGTTAAGCGGCGCCATAGGCTTGTTAGGCATTTCCGCCTGGATGTTGTACCATTGGCGTGGAATCCTGTCTTCGTCAAGGATGTAGCGTTTCTTCTTTTCCATAGTGTTATAGTGTTGAATCGGTTGGTCGGGTTAAATCGGGTTAAATCCCGATTAATCGAGATAATCCAGATAATCGGGATTAATCGAGATAATCAGGATACTCAAGAATAATCCCGAATAATCCGGATTAACCGCGATGTATGATTATACAATACTGGTGCAAATATAGTAATATATATTTATAATAACAACGGAATCTAAATAAAGATTAAAAAATGCCAATAAAAAACCGCCGGGCATTAGCCAGGCGGTTTCCGTATTGTCTGCGTAATTATTAATTACTTCACGATCTTGTGTGTGGAGCCGTCAGACATGATGACGATGTTGATACCGTCGACGAAATCGTTGTGCTGCACGCCGTTCAGGTCGTAGATGGCCTTGATGGTAGCCGTCTCATCGATCAGATTGTTATCTACGCCGGATAGACCGGGATCGGGAGTATAGCCTGTTGCTACCATGCGGTAGTTGGAGTTGTGGACCAGAGCCTCGTTGCAGTTCGGAATGGTCTGCGTGCCGTATTTCATGGTATTATATTCGTTCACGATGGCCAAAACGCGTAGATCCTCCAGCTTATACTTCACGCCCTTCTTGTCCTGTAGCGAGAACTCGAAATTGTATGTGAATTTGTTGTCATCCCCCCATACAATAGGCTCGCCCCATGTGGAGTTTGCCTGACGGGTCACATGCTGGTGTATGAATCCTGTGCCGGCACCGGCCTGATTCTTAGCCTTGACATTGTCCTCGACCAGATATACGGTCAGACGTCCGTTATCGTTCAGTATTTCAGTAGCACGCTCGGCTGTAAAGGTAACATTCAGTTTAGTGTCATTTTCCTTAGGAGTCTCGAAGTCAATACCTACGAACGCCAATGCGATATCCTCTTTCTGCGAGTCGAGCAGATCGGTTACCAGTGATGTAGGTGAGGGGAAGAAGGCGGGCGCCATGTATTTGGCACCAGTCTCGCTGTTCGTGCTTTCTACTGGTACACGGTCAATAGCGAATGCCGGAGCGAACGTATAACCGTAGTCAGGAAGATTGTACAGGAATGATAATCCATCGTCTGAAGGAAGTGTGAACGAGTCCGATCCATATCCGACATGATGGCAAACGGCGTCAACGCAGTCTTTGTATTCGGGCATCTCGAGCAGCTGGTGAAGCAGGTTGGCAGCCGGAGGGCAGTTGGGGCAGTTCTCGCCGGTGAACTCCTCAAGCAGGACGCGCTTTTTGTAGCCTTTGTCTACAACCAGGAACGTGCCTACGTTCTTGATTTCGTTGTTGCCGGCATATTCATCACTCTCGTTGCCGAGTTTTGTAATCTTTACGTAATTGACTGTATACTCGCCGGGGATTACGCTATGAATGGGCGCGTGAATCTCTACGGGAACAGTAACGCGGCTGTCAGCGGGAATCACGGCGTCGGAAGTAAGAGTGATGGGGCTAAGACCCTCGATACCTACTTCGAACGTTATGCCATCTATCTGTTTTGTGCCCTGGTTGAATACGGTTATGTTGGAGTTGACATAGCCCTGATTCAGCATGAAGTATTTTGCAAGCTTTACGTTGACCAGATGAGCGTCGTAACCGCAACGCTTGTCTCCGCTGACACGACCTTCGATGCATAATGTACCGGGAATCTCGGTGTTGTTCCATTCCTTGCCGGGAGTCTGCAGCCAGGCTGCTTCAGGACAAGGATAGGGAAGGTATGATATCAGTTTGCATGCTTTCTTCTGCACCCATGTGATACCTATATAGAATCCTTTATCTCCGATGGTATATGGAGAAGCAAGGGCCACATTGTTCCATTTGTTGTTGCTGATGCTTGTGGTGCCAAGCGTAGCGCTTTCGGTTAGATTCGGACCGTCGAGAGTCTCTCGTACCCATGCCTTGCACGATGTTACGTTGATACGGCTCCGGACATAGAAGGTGACGGCGTTGAGCACATCTCCGCTCATGGTCTTTGCCAGGTCTGGAGCGATATAGATGGCGGCGCTTGCTTCTTCGTTGGTGGCGTCTGCTGTAACGGCTTCGGCTCCCTCGTCGTCGCTGTGACAATAGCCCAGCTTAAAATCGGCGGCCGTGGCGGACAGAGTCATTGTCAAGGCCAAGCCGAGCGTCAAAAATAGTGTGGACAATTTTTTCATAATTATAAGGGTATTGATGAATACTGATGATTTTATGTTGCTTAGCGCACTACAATCTTGCCGGTGTTTTGTCCGAGGCGGTAGATGTAGATACCCTTGGCCAGTTTAGCGAGAGTTACGGAACCGTTGCCGCTTACAGCGGTGTTGAGCACCACGCGACCGTTGGTGTCACAAAGGGTCAGGGTCGTGGCTTTGCTAAGGTTGTAGATCAGTTCGCCGTTGGCGTAGGCCACGTTGCGGTCGCGGTCCACGATGGCCTGGATGCCGCTGCCGTCGGAATTCATCACAAGTGTATACGACAGTTCTTCGTCACCTTCGATGGTGAAGACGGTGGTGATGTTCTTGGGAAGCTGGCTTTGGTCGTCAACCTGATTGTCGATATACTCGAACTGCAGGTCAAGCTTTACGTTGGCCTGAAGTGTGATGTCTTCCTTACGTACGGTCGGTGCATTTTCGCACTGACCGCCGGCGCACATCTGGATTTTCTGGCCGGAGGTGCAACGGGCCTCGATATTTACCATTGCGTCCTCGGTGCTGAGCAGCGACAGGTGCGGGTCAATCATGAAGCCACCCATGTTTGGATCTTCCGTGATGGTGTTGAAAGTGTAGGTGCCGTTGTCGGCGAGTTTCTGCTCGCCCATGTACATGTCGATGGTGGCGCTGGCTGTGAGGGCGCCCGACATGAGAGCTAATGCCAAGAGTAGTTGTTTCTTCATATTTTTGTGTTTTGGTTTATATTAGAGTGGAAGGAGCTTTGCTCCTTAACAGAACGGCTCCGCGCGGAGGGGAGGGCTCCGGAACTATTCGGGTTGCGGAATGGAGAGAGGGGTGGTGATGGTGCAGTTCAGTATGTCGGAGCCGCGGAAGGCGAAGACCACAACCTGAAGGTTGTCGCGGTTCCAGCGTTCCTTGTCGGTCCATTTCAGGGGAATCTCGCATTGATCGGAAGCAATCACGCCCTCTTTCAGCTGCATCGGCTTACCGGTCTTGACCGGATACTGCACGAAGCGGAGTACATGGTTGTGGGTATACTCCTGATCGTAGTTGCCGTCGGGCATACGCTGCGAGGCCTTGATACCGTTCTCTATCACCCATACCTGCAGCGCCACGTCCTGGTCGGCGGTGGAATGCACCTGAGTGCTGACTTCGATGTTGTCGTCGACAAGCGTGGCTTCGGCGTCAATGCGGATGTCCGTCGGTTTCTCGAAGGCGGAGCGCACCGCGCCCGGCCATTCGGAGTATAACAACGTGTTGTCCCTGCCGTTGATATGGTCTACGGTACCGGTCGGCCAGGCGTTGATGCTGAAGGCGTCGTTCATCTCCTGCCCTTCGGCTATCATAAGCCCGATACGGTTTTTGGAAAAGTCTGTGCGGTTCACAGGCACCGCCTGAGCCCCGGCATGGATGCTGACGGTTATGAGGTGTGTGTCGCCGTCGGTGTTGTACTGCGCGGATAGCTCTGACATGGCGTCGTGGGCGTTGGGACAGTTAAGGCATCCCTGGCCGGTGAAGTCCATGAGCAGGACGTTGCGCTGCGGCACTACCTTGTCCTCGAGTATGAACCGGTCGTCGGGGGCGATGTCGCACGAGGTCAGCGACACGGCTAAGCCTGTCAGCAAAGCGGAGGTGTATATTAATTTCTTTATGACAGTCATTGATATGTGTTCTTAGAAATTGTAGGAATAGGAAATCTTGAAACCCTTGGTGGCGGGAACGTACCGGCACATTCCGCCCGAGCAGTCGAAGCCCTCGCGCGTACGGCCGTAGCTTAGCATCAGCCTGTTGCTGCGGTATGTACCTGTGAGTCCGAACATGTAATAGTTGTTGCCGGTGCCTCCCACGTTGATCATGTCCGAGGCCGAGAACATCAGATAGGGAGTCCATGAGAATTCCACCAGTCCGTAGAACCAGTCCTTCCGGTCAGGATTCTTGCCGTTGGCGCGCTCCTGGGCGATAAAGTCCTTTTCCGCATTGTCCTGATTCGAGAACATATACTGTAATTCGCCGCGAAGTACGAAACTGCGGTTGATTTTCCATTTCGTGTCCACTACGAAGATGTTGTTATACAACTTTCCACCTTCGTTTTCAATGGCTTTGCGGTTATACATCTGGTTCATGTACATGAACTGCATGGTGACGGGACGCGACAGCCTCTTTTCCAGCATGAGGTTGAAATCCCAATAATTGCCGTGCCCCATTTTCCAGAAAGGAGACTTGTAGCCGTCGGTTCCCATGATGGACCCGTTGATGGGGTTCTTAGGGTCGCCTTCATGCACCAGGCCGCTGATATAGCTCAGGTTGAGCGTCAGGCTTGTGCCGTATTTGCCTCCGAGAGGCGACTTGCGGGGGAAGGTGTATCCGAACGAACCGTTGAAAGCCCATTCGCCGGGACCATATTGAGTGGCGTATGGGTAGATGGCCGGGAGTGCGTATGTATGTTGGTAGGTGAATGCGGGCATGTAGTTGATGAATGCCGGGAGCCCGTCGCGCATGCGCTGAGTGCGGTAAGACATGTTCTGGCTGCGCTTGGCCTGCAGCGTTGCGCTGAGTCCCTTGCGCGAGTATGATCCCGTCAGCATTATAGCCTGGCCGTGATTGTAGGTGTAATCGTTGTCAAACGACGGGTCCTGGCCTTTCCATGCATATTCGGCCTGTACGTTCCAGCCCCCTTTGTTGAAGCCGATGCGGGCGTCCACGGCGTTCACTTCCTTGGGGAGGTGCAGACGGTAGTCGGTGCCGGCGAGGGTGGCGTTTTCCTCCTGCTCGTGTTTCATAACCCAGCTGAGACCGGCCATCAGAGACACGTCGCGGTCGCGCAGGCCCTGGAACCAGTCCTGAAAATATCCCTCCACATTGGCGCCATACACCTGGTTGTGGCGGTTCCAGTCCCAGAACACGCGCTGGATGCCTCCAAGAGCCGTGATGCCAAGGCCCTTGATTGCGTTTACCTTGATGCGTCCGCCGAGTATGGAATTGTCTATGCCGAGCGAACGGTCCTCGTAGGTGCGCAGGATGAAGCCGGCTCCGAACTGCTCGTAGAAGTTGCCGGCGGTCAATTCGACACCTTTCAGTTTGCCTTTGACATATATGTTAGGGAAACCCCAGCCGGAAAAGTCGGGATCGTAACCGGGAAGCGGCCACTTCATAAATTCGAAGCGTAGGCCGGCGTCCACGTATTTGCTGGCCAGCGTCACGTCGGCGTAGGTATTGAACAGGATAGGGGAGTCGTAGTCCTCGACTGCGCCGATGGCCTTGTCTTTCTTAGGAAAGAGAATGTCGGCCTGAACGGACCCGTGGACTGCCACCTTGTTCTGTGCGGGCGCGGACGTGGTACAAAGGCCAAGTCCGGCCGCTGTGGCGCATATCAGTGCATGACGTAGGTTCATGTCGCGAATGTTTAGCCGTGATTATTTAGCCGTAAGTTTACGCACCTGCTCTATAAGGTGTTCCTCCGAGCCGTCGGTATAGCCGGAATGTGACTCCACGATGTTGCCGTTGCCGTCGAGCAACACGGTGTGGGGCACGTTACTGCCGCCCATGGCGCGCAAAAAATCGCTGTTCGGATCAAGCAGCACAACGTATTCCCAGCCCTGCTTTTCGGCGAAAGCCTTGACCTTGAACGAATTCTGTGCATCATCGGTGGCGATGGCATATAGCTTTACGCCCGTCTCGTCTACCCAGTCGGGATATGACTCGTGTATGGCCTTAAGCTCGCGGACGCAGGGCTTGCACCACGTGGCCCAGAAATCGATTATAAAGGGCTTGCCGTCGTTGCTCAGTGTGGAGCTGTCAACAGGTTTGCCGCTCAGGTCTTTGAGCTGTACGGAAGGAAGCTGGGCATTCATGCCGAGGATGCCTGCGAACAGAGCGCAGACCACTGCAAACAGTCTTAGGGTCTTATTCATTGTTGTCGTAGTTTTTGTCATTGTAATTAACCTTTCAGAAGACAAAAGTAGCTTAAAGTTTATTAAACTCCAAAAAATAATGTAAAAATAATGCATAAAATCGTAAAATAATTTCTTTGGGAACAGAAATAAGAAGTAAATTTGGCAAAGTGACAAAAAAAGACTAACTTTGCAGTCGCTTAGGAAACGAGCGACCATAAATTTTAAGGAAAGATGGCAGAGTGGTCGATTGCGACGGTCTTGAAAACCGTTGAGGGTCACACCTCCGGGGGTTCGAATCCCTCTCTTTCCGCAGAAAGCAGCCAACGGCTGCTTTTTTTGTATCTGCGGCGTTAAATCCGCGGGGTAGGGACGCGGTCGTTTGTAATCCGGATGGTTGTAATACGGTACTAAAAACAAACCCGCGGCCATGGAGGTCGCGGGTTATTATGAAAACGGGTATATGATAATTATTTGATAATCTTGGTTACCTTGTTGCCCTGACGCTTGATGTAGATACCCTTGTTCAGGTTGTCGGCGTTGACACGGATACCGTTCAGGTCGAAGTACTCGACGGGAGCGTTCACATCCTCAGCGACGGCGTTGGAGATGCCGCTCTGTACATCGGGAAGTTTTACGAGTGTGAAGTGAGTGTAGCTGACCCACTGGTGGTTTTGCTGGGCATTAGACCAGACACCAATCTTAAGATCGCCACCTTCATGGTCGAAGTCGATATGTCTTATACCCCAGCCTTTTCCATAAGGAACTTCAACAGACGTCACCTCCGTACCGACGTGAGGAAGTGCTACTCGTACGCTTTCACGGTCGCCTGCATACAGCCAATGGAAACGCGTGTTTTCAGATCCACGTGCTAAAGTTGATAGACGATATTTGCCTTTCGGAAGATTCGATATGGTCTGATTTACATCCGTTGTCCAATCATTTCCATTCCAGTTGCCACCGTCAAAATAATGAGTTATAGTAGGCGTCCCATTCAGGGTAGGATACTCCGCAGTGTCACTCTTGACTTCTATTTTGCCATTACCATCACCCTGACTTTGAGTCCAGCCGGTCATTCCGTCGTTAGCGTCAGGATTAATGATAGTTACCAGAGCGTTGCCTGTCTTTTCAGCAATGGAGTTGCTGACTGCCCAGGGGCCATATTTAGGAAGAATAGATGTAACAGCTTCTGTAGCTTCTGCAGCTGTATTAGGTGCCTTCGCCAACTCAGCTTTCAGAGCGTTGGTAGTAGCATCAGAAGCGTAGTTGTTTTCCATTTCTGCATCGATAAAAGCTTTGGTGGAAACGTAAGAATCGTATGCCGGTTTTGCGCTTTTAAAAGCATTAAGAGCAGCATTGATACTATCTACAGTAGCATCAGCCGCATTGAGGGCATTCTGCAGGTCCGTACGTTCTTGGCCTGTAACATTCGCATAATCCTCGCTGTTGAGAACTTCGTTTGCAGCCTCCTTTGCGGCAGCTAAAGCTTCTTCGGGAGTGGCTACTTTCTGCAGAGAGGATATCTGGATGGTGTACCAGTTGGTTCTCTTTTCCTCAACAACTTTGATACCCATTTCCAGATTCGTACCTTCGGTGATGGAAATATTGTCGAAAGTTACTTTAATTGGCTCGTTATCGGCCATGTAGTTATTGACATAAGATGTGAACGGCGCCGTCTTTTCCTCGCTGCCGACTTTGACGTAGGCAACGTTTGCCGTCGCACCTTTATCGCCGAGACTAACCTTGCCCCATGCTTCGTGAGCGGTTACATAAAATTCCAGTTTGTATGTACCGGCTGTTAAACCGGAAACAGTTTGATGGAGTGGTGTAAATCCGGGAACAAGCTGATTTGTAGCGTCACCTTCGCAGTAGAACTCCACCAACTTGACGGGACTTCCCCCCAATGGTGTTATGTCTTTGTTATACGTATTTGTACCGTGCCAGGCCTCCTGGGATGTCCCGACCTTGGAGGTCTCGTTGACATAGTATGTCTCGGCCGACATACTGAGGCAGGAGGCCGCGGTGACGGTGGCTACTGCCAGCATAAGTAATTTTTTCATTTTCATGAATAATGATGATTGATAGATAGTAATAGATTCTTAATGGTATGAGCGTGCTAAAAATTCATATAGGCGGGAGGGTCACGGGTCCGAGACCCCTCCCGCCGGGCTCAATAACAAAACAAAACGTTTATGATCATGCAATCACCGGAGCTGAGCCAGCTCCGGTGTCTCAGAAGTTCACATATATATCTTGTACGATTTCTTAGTGCCCTTGACGATGTAGATGCCGCCGGGCAGCTCGGCCTTCTCGTTGTCGGCCACGCGGATGCCCTGCATGTTGTACACGCCGGTCACAACGTTGTCCTCGGCATCGTTCATGATGCTCTCGACTGCGGAGTAGTCGCCGTCCTTCTTGTTGAACGTAGGCTCGGAGATCTCCGAATCAACATGATATGTCGCCTTGCCATCCGTACCGACTTTCTGGTAAATGCGGGCGTAGTCCACCAGGAAGCGCGAGGGGTTGGGAGTATTGGCCAGCGAACCTCCGTTGATGCCGCCCAAAGCCAGGTTCAGCCAGAGCATCTGACGAACCGTGCGGTAAGGGTTGGCACCGTTGCTGTGATCGAAGTCGCCGTCGGGAATACCATTCACGGTCTGGTCAAGGTCTGTCTGGTTAACGAGTATATCGTCGCACCACAGTTCGATGTGGTCCGGATCCCAGACCATGATCCATGTATGGTAGTTGTCACCCCAGCCTTCACCGAGTTGGGCATCGCCTACGAATGCGGAATCCCATACGGCGCTCCAGCGCTTGGTTCCGCCCCAGGCCACGTTGCCGTGTATGCCGTGGCCGTAATATTCCATGATGTCGATCTCGCCGTCGTAGGGCCATTCATACTGCTTGCCTGTCGACCAGATTGCGGGCCAGCAGCCTACGTACTGAGGCACCTTGGCGCGCACCTCGTATATGCCGTACATCCAGGTGTAGCCGTCCTGCCATCCGCCCTGGGTCTGCATCGAACCGGATACCCAGGTCAGATACTTGTTCTTCTTCCACTTCTCGGTGCTTCCGCGCTGATAAAGGGGGTTACGAACCTGCTGGTCTTCGATGTTCTTGCCTTCGATTACGAGCACACCGTCCTCAATGTAGGTACAGTTGTCGCCGTAATAGTACTGGTCCTCCTCGTTACGCTTGTAGCCGGTCTCGAAGTTCCAGATGGTGGGATCAGGCTTGCCTGAGCCGGAGAACTCCTCGGCGAACACGAGGCGGTAGCCCTCGTATACGTTGGCACGGGGATCGTTGTCGGCCAGGGGATGGTCTTTATAGAAATCCTCGGGTGTGGGATCCTCTGCATACTTCTCTGTCTCCTCTATGCTCCACAGATGCTTTTCCGCATCCGTCCCGGCCTTGTCGGTATAAACCGTCGATCCATCCGTGACAGCGTCGGTACCCATGCAGTTCTTGCCGTCGTTCATGCCGAGGTTGACTAAGGTTACCATTTCGCCCGAAGCCACGACCTTGTGCTGAGACAGTTTCTTGTTAAGTCCGATAGGGCAGGAGCTCCATTTCCCGTCAGAGCCAAGGTAAGTCTTGGAGTCGACGCGCTGGATGTTGTAGACGCCCTCCTGACCTGCGGGGATGAAGCGGAACACCTGTGTGTTGTCCTCCACCTTAGCGCATATCTTGCTGCTGAAGCCGGCGTCGGTCAGATAGAAACCGCTGGCATGCTTGATGCGGTAGTACTTGCCGGGTTCCGGATTAACGACGCTGGCGGCAGACATACCGAGAGTGCCGAGCCCGAAAGCGGCGATTAACGAAAAAGTAAGTTTTCGATTCATAGATATTAGTGTAAATTGTTTATTGGTGAAGTCGGGCAGGTCACCCTGCCCGGCCTCAGTGGTATCGGGATCAGAGAGCGATCTTGACGCTCTTGCCGCCCTGCTTGCGGATAACCACACCCTTGTAGTTGTCGCCGCTTACGCGAACGCCCTGCAGGTTGTAGTACTCTACGGGAGCCTCGTTGTCAACAATGATACCGTTGACAGCGCCTGTGCCGTTGGGATCGTAGATCTTGACTTCGTCGATGTCCATGAACAGGTCGACGTTCTTCTTATTGCCTTCATAATATTTGTTGGGCAGCACGAACGACAGATATACCTTACCGTCTGCGGGAGCTGTGAAATCATACTCGAAGGCCTGGAAGTCCTGATCGGTATAACCGTCCTCGGTACAAGGAGTCATGAACTTTGCAATCTCTTTGCCTGCAGCTTCGCCATCTACCTCAGATACCGAAACATAATAGTCGGGATCGGGAGCAGTATTCCATGCAGTCTGATCAGCAGGACACCAGCTGACGCCCATCACGAACGACAGCTTGTAGCTTGTACCGGCGGTCAGGCCGGTTACAATCTGCGAGGCAGAGAGGTCGGTCCAGCCATTGTCATTGTAGCCGAGCAGACGGAGATAGTGTGTGTCCTCCTCGGGACGTGCATCGCCATCTCCGGGTTCCTCCATCCACATTGCGATGCCGTTCCACTCGCCACCTGTCGAGAGAGTCCAACCGGGAAGAACGTCAATGTTCTTGAATGTGTTCCAGGGATCCCAGGTGTAACCGCCGGGTACGGATGCCTCTACGCCGGGTTCTTCGAAACTGCCGTTCTTCACGAGGTTCGGACCCTCTGCATACGCAGCTGTTGCTACTGCTACGGCTGCCAACGAAAGTAAAATCTTTTTCATTGTTGTTTAAATTGGTTAATGATTTGGTTGATATTTGGTTTGTTTACCTTGTTCCGTTTAAGGTTTAGGTTTAATGTTTAGAGTACACCGCCGGCGCCGGAACGCCGGCGGTGTATAGGTTCTAATAGATTACTGGAGTGCGGGAGTATCGTGTGTTGTTGTCCAATAAGGATTCTGGTATATGGGGGACTCATCTATAACTCCTTCCATTACACTTTCCAGGAAGTGATTCTCCGCTATGGGACTCAGATAGTGGGCCATGCGCCAGGAGTAGCCGCTCTGGTACCAGTCGTTCTTAGACGAAACACGGTCAAGGCTGAAATACTTGGGATCGCCGTTGAAGCCGCCCTCGATGTCCGTGGGCGAGGACATGTTGTTCTTGTTGGGGTCAGACTGGTCGTACAGCATCTTCTTCAGGTTGCTGCCGCTATGAGCGAACCATTCGAGCATAGGACCGAATACCTTGCAGCCGTGACGGAAATAGCGCTGAGTCTTGAGCTGGTCGAGAGCGCGCCAGCGGATCAGGTCGTCCCAACGCATACCTTCGCTGATGAACTCGCAGCGACGCTCGCGACGGATGTTGTAGAGCACGGGGGATGTGATGCGGCGGCCGGCGCTGTAGAGACCGAAGTCGTGGCTCGTCTGTTCCTCCTTGTTCAGGTCCGTTGCGTTGATAGTGACGTGAGCGTCCTGAGGTAGACCGGCACGTACGCGGAGTTTGCCCCACAGTTCCCATGCCTTGGCGTCGAGACCGTCGCCGTATTTCTCCCAGGCTGCTTCCATATAGATCAGGTAAGCCTCGGCAGAACGGAATATGATGGCGGAAGTGATGTCGAAACCGCCTTTGTTCCATTCCATGTTGGTGGTGAATCCCTTACCCTTGGTGTAGCCGGTGGAGGTGGTGAAGTCAACGCCACCCGAGGTGAGGGCCGGAGCCTTGAATTCCTTGTCCTTCTTGTTCTTCTTGCCTTCGCCGATGCGCTGGTCGGAGCCGGCGTATACGTACTCATTGGGAGCTTTCATGAAGAGGCGCCAGCGCCAGTCGCGGCCAACCTTGGTGTCGGCCACGAAGTCATCGCCCTTATATCCGCTGTTCGCGTCGTAGATGGGAAGACCGTTGTCCATCAGGAAGCAGTTGGCGAATTCCTGAGTATAGCCGCGACCGCCCTTGATGTACTGGTTCAGGCAGTGACCGCCCGATACGTCCTTGATATATGTGCGGTACATCAGAGCTTCGTCCATGCCGCTGGGATCCTCGGTGGAGAACAGGTTGTAGTACGGGTTGCTCGGCATGTTGTTGTAGTCGGCACCGATCATCTGCTTGTTGTTCATGGTCAGATTGGGGTGAGCGTCCGCCACTTTGCCGGCAGCGTCAAGAGCCTGGTCGAGGAAATAGGACACTTCGGATGCATTGTCGTAGGTGAAACCTGCGTTGTAACCCATTGCGGCACCGGGCCAGCCGGCAGCTGCATCGGGTACGAACGGAGTGCGTGCGAAGTATCTTTCGAACGTAGCCTCATAGAGAGCCACGCGGGCCTTAAGCAGCAGGGCTACATCCTTTGTGATACGGTTACGTCCCCCGGTAGTTGCACCGTCCGACAGATATTCGTAAGCCTTGTCAAGGTCTTCGATGATGAAGCGGGCCACCTTGTTGCGGGGCTGACGCTTCGACGCTTCGATAAGCGAATCCTTATCCATCGGCTGGCACTTAGTGATGATAGGGAAGTCGCCCAAAGAACGCAGTTTACCGAAATATTCGTTGGCGCGCAGGAAGTAAGCCTCGCCGATGTAGTGGCGTATCGTGGCATCGTCGCCCTGAATTTGGCCCTTTTCATATTTAGGCATCACCTGCTCAAAGAAGTAGTTGATATTGTTGATGTATTCGAAGCTCCAAGCACCGCCTTTCGAACCGACCTTTACCTTGTCGTCGCCGTCGAAGAACTGGCTGTTGTCGCCGCTCTCGTTGTCGGTGCCCTGATCATCGTCAAGGAAAGTCTGATAGCTTGAACCGCCTACTCCAAGATGGGGGAAAGCATTGCTGCCCCGACTGCCGTTTACATCCGATCCGGTGTAATAGGATATAAGATAGTTGCCCAACTGCTGGTCTGTGTTGAAGTACATCACCTCTGCTACATCAGACGGAGGAGTGATGTCCAGGTAGTCGTCGCACGCTGTAAGCATCCCTCCGGCAATCAAGAGAATGCCCAACATCAATTTGCTATATATTGGTTTCATTATAGTCTAAGTTTAGAAATCGATGGATAAACCGAAGCTGTAGGTCTTCGCGATAGGATAGGAAGAACCGGACTTCATGGAGGATACTTCGAGCGATTCCGGGTCGATCACCTTCGACATTTTGGTGCAGGTGAAGACGTTCTCGGCCGAGAAATAGAAGCGGAGTTTCTCGATATAAGCCTTGCGGGTCCACTTCTGAGGCAGAGTGTAACCGATCTGAAGGTTCTTCAGGCGGATGTAGGAAGCATCCTGCAGGAAGCGTGTCTGAGCCTCACGGTTTTTGTTAGTATAGTACAGAGGTCGACCGTAGTAAGCGTCGCGGTTCTCGCCGAGAGCGGAATTTTCGTCACGCCAGTAGTCCAGGTGCTCTTTTAGGAAAATCGACTCCCACCGACCCCCGGTTGTAGCACCCCAGAATACGGCACCCTTACCACCAGTACCCTGACCGCCATAGGGAGAGAAGTAGTAGTCACGCTTTGCGACACCCTGGAAGAAGAGGGTAAGGTCGATGCCTTTCCATTCACCATAGAGGTTCAGACCGAACTGATAGCGGGGAGTATCGTTACCGATCACCTTAAGGTCACCGAGGTCGTCGAGGGTGGTGCCCTTGGTGATCTTGCCGTCACCGTTGATATCCTTGTACATCAGGTCGCCGCCCTGCCAGTTGGAGCCGATTGCATCCTGTCCGCCGTTGGGCAGTGTGGCCAGGTGAGCCTGCATCTCGGCGTCGTCGCGGGCCACGCCTACTGTGGTGAGACCGTAAATATCGCCTGCCATCCTGCCGGCAATACGTCTGTCGATATATTTTTCATCGTTAGGGAATTGCAAAATCTTGGTCTGATCGTCGGACATGTTGAACTTAACGGAATAGTTGAAGTCTTTCACATGGTCTTGCCATTGCAGCATGAGTTCCCATCCGTAAGTGCGCATTGACAGACGGTTCTCCTTGGGAACCTCGGCTCCCAGGACTGCCGGAAATACTCGAGGCTCGCCAATCATGTCGCGGTTGGTGCGCCAGAAGTAATCGAACGATCCATATAGACGATTGTTGAAAAACCCGAAGTCTATACCTATATTGGTAGTCTGAATTTTCTCCCATGTCAAGTATGGGTTTACTAGAGGGGGGAATTTGGCAGTGGCAGGCTTAAGGCCATTCACGAGCCAGCTGGAGTTATTGTTCTTAACTTCAAGGATTCGATAGGTGGGGTATAATTTTTCTGTATTCTGATTAGAGAGTTGACCCCAGGAAGCGCGGAGTTTCAGATGGTTCCACCAAGAAGCTATAGGTTCCCAGAATTTTTCGTTTGCCACATTCCATCCTGCAGAGAAGGACGGAGACCATATCCAACGGTGCTCTCTGCGGAAACGCGAAGATGCATCGTAACGAAGGTTGGCCTCGAAAAGATAACGTCCCTCGAAGTTATAATTTATTCGGCCGAAGAAACCGGCAGTGCGCCATTTCCGTATAATTCCTCCTATATTGTATGTCTGTGTACTTGAAGTTTGCTCAATTACCGGAATCTCTTCAACGACCATATCGTCGCGGCTGGCATTTAAATCGCGGTTATTCCATGCTTCCGTCTGGAAACCTAACATTACTTTGAACTCGTTCTTGTCAGCTATTGTGAAGCTATAGTCGGTGAATAGGTTTAAGTTCAAATAAGTTTGGCGGAAAGCATATTCATAGATGCTGCTATGTTCGCCGGAGTCGAATGCCAAGTGGGTAGTCTCAGACGACAGGCCTTCGAGATCGTCGGCATCGTGGGCATAAACCGGCATGCTGTCCTGATGAGTCCAATCGCTGTTGATGCGGGAGTTGAATTCTGCAGTGATATTCCATCCTTTGAGTGGAGTGGCCACAAGCTGCACCTGATTGGTAAACGCATCGTTCATTTCCTTGTGCCGACCGCCGTTCTCCAAGTGCTCGATATAATTGTAGTCAGCGGCGATGTAGCCGTTGGGGTCGTATTTCGGGTTTGTCGGGGGAAGACGACGTATCACCTTCTCGTAGAAGCCGCCAGACATGATGGTAGGACGAGAATATTGCGTGCGTATCCAACGGCTGCTGAAGCTCAGACGCAACCATGAAAACATCTGTGCGTTAAATTTGCCCATTACGTTGAAGCGGTCGTAGTTGTCGTTGCCATATTTCAGGAAACCGCCCTGTCCTAAGTACTGACCGGATACATAATACTGTATCTTTTCGCTACCGCCCTGAAGGGTGATGTTGTGCTCCTGTGCGAAAGCCGTCTTCTTATAGAGCTCGTCGCGCCAATTGATGTTGGCAAATGTTCCACCGCACTCGCCTGTACCCCAGCGACGGTGCGTGCCGTCCCACTTGTTCTCGTAGAAGGGGTTGTCGATCTGGCCTGTGTAATACAGGTAGGCCTGCTCGGTGAAATCTGCATCGAATTCAGGTTTGTTGGATGTGTACATCTGAACATCGTTCAGGTAGCTGATATACTCCCATGAATCCATCATCTGCATGGGGGTCAGAGGCTCGTTCCAGCGGAAGGAGTTATTATAGTGTATCTGAGCCTTGCCCTTGGCACCTGTCTTGGTAGTGATAAGGATTACGCCGAAAGGAGCGCGCGAACCATAGATGGACGACGCTGCGGCATCCTTAAGCACCGAGATTGACTGTATGTCGGCAGGGTTGATGGTGTTCATGTCGCCTTCCATACCGTCTATAAGGATGAGAGGGCCACCTTTAGACCCGTCGCCGATGGTGTTCATACCGCGGACGTTGATCTGCTTGGTGGCGTTCAGCTCACCGCCTGATGCAGAGTTGGTGATGTTAAGACCGGGAATGACTCCCTGCAGGGCCGCCGCCGTGCTCTGTACAGGGCGATCGGCAATCTCCTTACCTGTGGCCACGCCCACCGAACCGGTCAGGTTCACTTTCTTCTGCGTGCCGAAGCCGACCACTACGACTTCGTCAAGCAACTGGCTGTTCTCCTGCATCTGGAATTCCTTGCTTTCGCCGGGATTCACCTTGACTTTGAGCGGCTGATAGCCTACATACGTAATCTCGATTGTAGCGGGTTTGGACAACTTGAGGGTGAAGTTACCATCGAGGTCCGTCACGCCCGTGGCGGAACCGTCGCTACTGCGGACAGTGGCGCCGATCAGGGGTTCGCCCGTAGCGGCATCCACGACTGTACCGCTCATAGTTCCTGCCGAAACCTGTCTGGCCGCCGACTGCGGAACTGCATACATCGTCTGGTATCCGGCGAGAAGCAGACCCGAGCACAACGCCGCCTTCAGGATAAGGCCGGTTTTCTTGTACGGATTGTTGTTCATATTGGATAGGTTAATTCATGTTATTATTCTCTCTTCAGGTCAGTGGAGATCATGGTATGGTACGAGGCGCAACGGACGCCGGCGTGCAAGCCATTTTCAGGCACTTGAGTCTTCATATATATTAATGTGCCGAGGCACTTAATCTTCATGGTATAGCAAGAAACTCACGTAGTCGCTATTGTCTGGGCGCAAAATTATTGCAAAAAATCGGGGATGGGTTGTCCGTTTTCGTCAAATTAATTTTCCAAAATATGCAATCCGTGTTAAAAATGATTTTTACATTATATAATGACCGTTAAGAATATTTAACAACATAGTTAAGGAACATAATCCGACATCGAGTAGCTAATGATTCACCACGTCCATACACCGCGGATTGCATGATTCGGTTATTATATCACGATTCGGTTATTATATATAGGATAAGGAGCGTGAAACGGCGATTTTGCATAATTTGGACTATCTTTTAACTAAATTGGCTATTGAGAACCGCTTTTTAAGTATTAAATTTGCAACGATTGTATCCGATACCGAAAAACTCATTGTTTCGACATAGTATTTGATGCATCGATAATCCTACTTTTTCAGAACCATCCATGCGAATAAGAAACATATTGATTGGAATCGTGATTCCTGTAGCGTCACTGCTGGCGCATCCTCAGGCTTCGGCGTCGATGCACTTGGGTATGTCGCAGGGCCTGTCCAACGGCTGTGTGATGCGCACCGTCGAGGACAGCAAGGGCAATATCTGGGTGTCGACCGACAACGGCCTGAACCGCTGGGACGGCTCACGCTTCCATACATATACTGCGGTGAATTCCGGACTGGAGTCTTCGGGTCTCGGAGGTATGGCCGTGGCACGCAACAAGCCCGGATACCTGTGGGTCGGCAGCCAGCGCAACGGCATATATATGGTGAACTGCACTACATACGAGATAGAACGTACCCATATACCCGGCACACGCTCCAAGGACGTGGCCGACATCACCACCGCCCCCGAAAAGGGAATCTGGATCACCGACTATTACTACGGCCCTCAGCATTATGACCCCGAGACCGGCAGGATGAGCCGCCCGGTGCCCGAAATGGTGAAGGGACTTCCGGCCATGGCATGGACGGCGGTGGAGGGCCCGGACCATAAACTGTATATCGGACATGTTGACCGCGGTTTCAGCGTGGTGGACACCGTGAGCAAGACATACCGGAATTTCCGCGCGCCCGACATACCGAGCGACAAGGTGTATGCCGTGTGCGTGGACAACAACCGCAACGTATGGATAGGCACCGACAAGGGAGCGGCTATGTACAGCCCCTCGACCGGCAGGATAGTGAATTTCGTGCACGACCCCGCCAATCCCAGGTCGATAGGCGCCGGCTCGATACATTCCATATATATGCGCGGCGACGGCAACTTATGGTTCGCCACCTCGCGTCAGGGCGTCAGCATACTGGACATCCGCGGCAACGCCTTCACCGACATTGCGTCCGTATCGTTCACGTCATTGCCGGTCAACGATATATCCGACGGGTCGTCGACATCGTTCGTATGGAGCATATTCGAAGACTCTTACGGCAACGTATGGCTGGGCAAATACCGCACAGGCATGGACTTCATCAGCCACATACCGCCGATGATCTCGCCCATGAGGTTCCTGAACGACAAGGGGCAGCCCAATCCGGCATGGGCCGTGACGGCAGATTCGCACGGCAACGTATGGGTTGGATCTGACCGCAGTATAATCAGGCTTGATGCAGCCGGCAACCGGGAGCATGAAATTCAGCTGCCGGGTATTGACGGTGGCGCGACATCGTTCATCAGCAGCGTCGCGGCCGATTCCGACAACGGCAGGATATGGGTTGGCACGCACGAGAACGGTGTATTGGTGTACGACACCCGGTCAGGCGCATGGCAGACCGTACAGGGAGTGGCGGGGAAGGTATGTACGCTTACCATCTATAAAGGAGACGTTTATATCGGTACGGATCACGGACTGTACACCGCGCGCCGGCAGGGTGGCGCCCCCGTGGCCGAAGAAACCGTCGGCGTCAACAGAACGCTTGTCGACAAGATGGTGAACAGCATCAGTTTCGACAGCCGCGGCAGGATGTGGCTCGGCATGTTCGGACGAGGCATATACATATTCGGAGCCGACGGCAAGCTGCTGGCCCATCATGAAGAGCGCACGAAATTTCCAAGCAATACCGTGAACCATATAATCCATGACCGTAATCAAGGCACATGGGCTGCGACATCGGCCGGACTGGTGCGTTTCGACAACGGCGACATCCGCAAATACCATCGCGTGGGAGAAGTGGACGACGTCAAGATATCGCACATCATGTCGCTGGCGCAGGACAGCAGGGGATACATCTGGGCCAGTGCAGTGCGCGAAGTGCTGAGAATAGACCCGAACAACGAGAAGGTGTCAATATATACAGGATATATGACGGACCGGAGCGGGGCATACTGTGTCGGCGCATCGGCCAGCAATGTGAACGGCGACATATATTTCCCGTCGGAAACGGCACTTGTGAAGATACGTCCCATGCTGCCGAATGACATCGAGCAGACACACAAGGTGGTGGCCACCGGCGTCAAGGCCTGGGGGCACGGCGTGGAACCGTACAACGGGCGAGAGATACCGGTGTCAGACGGTAAAGCCAGGATACCGTACAACGAAAGCACATTCACAGTGACTTTCGCCATCCAGGACCTGGCCGCCATGATGCATTCCGAATTCTCGTGTAAACTTGAGGGACTGGACCAGCGCTGGGTATATTCACCCGGCAATAACTCAGTGACATACACCGACGTCGATCCGGGCTCATACCGCTTTATGGTGCGCCAGAGACTGTCGAACGGAGAATGGAGCGGACCGATGGAGATAATGACAATTGTGGTGACTCCTCCGATATGGCTGACATGGTGGGCCAAGTGCATATACGTGCTGCTGGCAGGAGCGTTCTGCTACTGGATATACACTCTGATACGGCACCGTATCAGGATGCAGCGCGAGCTGGCGCTGCAAGGGGAGCGCATAAGCGCGGGACAGGCCCTGACCGAAGAACGGTTACGTTTCTATACCAACGTGACGCACGAGCTGCGTACGCCGCTGACTCTGATAATGGGGCCGCTGGAGGATATGGTGTCGGACCCGTCGCTGCCGCAGAAGTTCTCGTACAAGCTGCAGGTGATGCACAACAGCGCGGAACAGCTGATGACGCTGATTAACGGGATTCTTGAATTCCGCAAGACGGAGACCCAGAACCGACGTCTGAACGTGCGGATGGGAAGTCCGGCCAATCTATTGAGAGAGATAGGATTACGCTTCAAGGAGCTGAACCGCAATCCGAACACGGAGATAGTGCTCGACATAGAACCCGATTCGCCCGACATGTATATCGACCCGGAGATGCTGACCATAATCATCAACAACCTGGCCAGCAACGCCGTGAAATATACGCCGAAGGGCAACATCACTTTCGGCATACATACCGAAACGGACGCCACCGGCAAGCGGCGCACACGCATCGTTGTCTCCGACACCGGCTATGGAATATCAAGCAAAGCGCAGACACGCATCTTCGACCGGTATTATCAGGCCGGCGGCGAGCACCAGGCATCGGGCACAGGCATCGGACTGGCGTTGGTGAAGCAACTGGCCGACCTGCATCATGCATCGCTGACCGTAGACTCACAGGAGGGTAAAGGCTCTACGTTCACCCTCACTCTGGATACCGACGAAACTTATCCGGATGCGTTGCACTTTGAGGACCAGCAGATATCATTGACCGTAAACGGACCCAAGGCGGATGCGGGAGACGGAAGTGAAGATACAACCGCATCGGAAAACGCCCGCAGAAAGATACTTGTGGTGGAGGACAACGACGATATCCGTGAATATATAGCCAATACTCTGGCTGACGAGGCCGACATAATACAGGCGCACAACGGACTGGAGGGTATGCGTTTGGCCACGGAGGAGATGCCCGACATCATAATCTCGGACATCATGATGCCGGAGATGGACGGCATATCGATGTGCCGGTCGCTCAAAGGGGAGCTGGTGACAAGCCATATCCCCATCATTCTGCTTACGGCCAAGGATTCCATAGACGACAAAGAGACCGGATACGAATCCGGCGCCGATTCATACATCACCAAGCCTTTCAGCAGTAAATTGCTGAAATCCAGGATACACAATCTGATAATGACACGCCGGCGTATGTCGGAATATCTGATGAAGCAGGTGCCGTCTATGCAATATGCAGAATCGGGGGGGGGTGGAAGATGCTGATATACAAGCAGATACAAAAGAGGTGCCGAACGCCGGCAATGACTCAATATCAGACGACCCGACAGAAGTAACCAAAAACCTTACAGTACTCGACAAGCAATTCCTTGACAAGCTGTTTGAGATAGTGAGCGACAACATAGACAACGAGGAATTGTCGGTAGGGTATCTGGCGGATAAATTCTGCATGAGTAACTCGACACTTTATCGTAAGGTGACGGCACTCCTGCAGATCAGTCCGAACGAGTATGTGCGTCACGTCCGTATGGAAAAGGCCGTGGAACTGCTGAAGACCCGTAAATACTCCATCAGCGACATCGCATACCAGACGGGATTCGGAAGCCACAGCTCTTTCAACAAGGTATTCAAGAAGGAGTTCGGCATGACTCCTTCGGAATATATGAACGGCCTGCGGGACGAAGGTCAAAAATGACACGGGCAACAAAATCATAAAAAGTATCAACCATATTACATACAAGGACATCTAACTAACTATCCTATATCATGAACATAAGAATCACTACAGGCGTGCTGATTGCCGCGGCGGTATGCGGCACGGCGTCGGCGAAGCTGCCGACAGCGCAGGAGACACGCCGTGCCATTGAGAAGGTGAACACCCAATGGCAGAAGAACAACCCGCCGGAATGCAGGGCATTCTGGGACAACGCCGCGTATCACACCGGCAACATGGAGGCCTACAGGCTGACCGGCAATCAGGATTTCCTGGATTATTCCCGGAAGTGGGCCGAACACAACGAGTGGAAAGGCGCCAAGGGCACCGACAGGAGCAAGTGGAAATACGCCACATACGGCGAGGACGAGGACCATGTGATGTTCGGCGACTGGCAGATATGCTTCCAGACTTACGCCGACCTCTACAACATCCTGCCCGACGACAGATACATACGCCGCGCCAAGGAGGTGATGGAATACCAGATGTCGACTCCGCAGAACGACTACTGGTGGTGGGCCGACGGTCTCTATATGGTGATGCCTGTAATGACCAAGATGTACAACATCACCCGCAATCAGAAATATCTGGACAAGCTGTATGAATACATACAGGTCAGCGACTCGATAATGCTCGACCCGGAGACGGGGCTATACTTCCGCGACGGCAAGTATGTGTATCCCAAGCACAAGAGCGTGAACGGCAAAAAGGACTTCTGGGCGCGTGGCGACGGCTGGGTTCTTGCCGGACTGGCCAAGGTGCTGGCGGATGTACCCGCCAACTGGAAGCACCGCAAGTTCTTCGAGAACAAATATGTAAAATTGGCCGATGCGGTGGTGTCGTGTCAGCAGCCCGGCGGCTGGTGGACGCGCTCCATGCTCGATCCCGAACACGCTCCCGGCCCCGAGACATCGGGCACCGCATTCTTCACATACGGACTGCTGTGGGGCGTGAACAACGGCATACTGAAGGACCCGAAATATCTTGCCGCAGCCGAAAAGGGTATGGATTATCTGTACAATACCGCCATGCAGAAGGACGGCTCGATAGGGTATGTGCAGCCCATCGGCGAGAAGGCCATACCCGGACAGGTGGTAGACCGTAAGTCCACCTCCAATTTCGGTACAGGCGCGTGGCTGCTCGCCGCATCCGAATGGGTGCGCAATCAGGAGCGTAATCAGAATCAGGATCGCGCATACTGGGTGGATCTGGCTTATCAGATGGCTGCTCCCGTGCTGAGCAACATGGCCGAGGGCAACCTGCAGAAGAACATGCTGGTGGAGGTCAGTCCCAACTGGGACGGCCGCGACAAGCGCGTGACATACATGGAATGCTTCGGTCGTCTGATGGCCGGCCTTGCGCCCTGGCTTTCGCTGCCCGACGACGGCACCGAGGAATCGGCCAAGCGTGCGCAGCTGCGCGAATGGGCGCTGAAGGCATACAAGAACGCGGTGGATCCCGAAAGTCCCGACTATCTGCTGTGGCGTGGCCACGGGCAGGCTTTGGTGGACGCCGCGTATGTGGCCGAGAGTCTGATACGCGGTTACGACGCTCTCTGGGTGCCCCTCGATTCGCTGACTAAGAAACGGTATGTGGAGGAATTCACCCAGCTGCGCCGGGTGGATCCCCCTTACACCAACTGGCTGCTTTTCTCGTCGACCATCGAGAGTTTTCTCGGCAAGATCGGTGCGCAGTGCGACGAATACAGAGTGAATTCCGCAATACGCAAGACCGAGGAATGGTACACCGGCGACGGATGGTATGCCGACGGCCCCAGCTTTGCCTTCGACTACTATTCCAGTTTCGTATTCCATCCCATGTATCTGGAGACGCTGCAGAACATGAAGGAATCGGGCATATATACCCGCATTGACTACAAGAAATACTACGACCGCGCGCTGAAACGCACGCAGAAATTCGCCATAGTGCTCGAACGGCTTATCTCGCCTGAAGGCACGTTCCCGGTGTTCGGCCGCTCGATACCCTATCGCATGGCCTGCATGCAGCCCTTGGCGCTGATGGCATGGTACGGCAAGCTGCCCGAAGGCGTCGGCAACGGACAGGCTCGTGCGGCCCTTACGGCGGTGATGCACAGGATGTTCGACGGCAAGGAGAACTTCAACGAAAAGGGATACCTCACCATCGGTTTCGCGGGCCGTCAGCCCAACGTGGCCGACTGGTACACCAACAACGGATCGCTCTACATGACCTCCCTTGCATTCATGCCGTTAGGTCTGCCGGCCACGCATCCTTTCTGGACCGACGCGGCACAACCCTGGACCCAGGTCAAGGCGTGGAACGGAGATCCCTTCCCCAAGGACCATCACTGGAAGGACGACATCAGGACGTGGGACCTCTTTTAGTTAATAGATAGCAGATATTAGATATTGGAAAGCAATAAGAACAACAGATTAAATCACTGATATCATGAAGATATATGAAGGAATGATGTTGAGTGTATTGGCATTGGCGGGGACGTCAGTTGCCATGATGGCCGACGACACCACTGGAATGCAGGATGAATGGGTGACCATAGAGAACGGTCACATCTGGACGGACGAGAGTGGCAACACGGTACAGGCACATGGTGCCGGTTTCCTGATAGAGAACGGCCGGTTCTATATGATCGGTGAAGACCGCAGCAAGACGTGGAACCCTGACGTGAACATGTATTCGTCGCCCGACCTGGTGCATTGGAAATTCGAGAACAAGATCATAGCCAACGGCAAGACCCACCCGTCGCTCGGCACCGACCGTATGATAGAGCGTCCGAAACTCATGAAGAATCCTAAGACAGGCAAGTATGTGGTATGGTGCCATTGGGAGGCGTCGAACTACGGTGCTTCGGAAGCGGGGGTGTTCCAGTGCGACAAGGTCAACGGTGACTACGAATATGTGTGGGGCGGCCGGCCTCTGGACACCAAGAGCCGCGACTGCAACGTGTATGTCGACGATGACGGCACCGCATATTTTATCTCGACCACCGACGAGAACACCAACTTGGGACTGTTCAGGCTGAGCGACGACTATCTGTCGGCCGTGGAGAAGACCGTGCTGTTCCAGGGCCAGCGCCGCGAGGCACCGGCAATAGTGAAGCACAACGGCCGTTACTACATGCTGTCGTCGGCATGCTCGGGCTGGGATCCCAATCCCTGCAAGCTGTCGTACACCGACGACCTGACCAAAGGCTGGAGCGGACTTAAACAGATAGGCAACGGCGTGGCGTACGACACGCAGGCCGCTTCCATACTTAAGATAGAGGGTTCGAAGCAGACCACATACCTGTATGTAGGCGACCGCTGGCAGGATCCTGACCTCCCTCGGTCCAAGACCATCATATTCCCGATATCGTTCACAGAGACCGGATGTGACTTCACATACCGCCCCGTGTTCGACATCAATTTCGCCACCGGCGAATGGCGCGAGCATCAGTATCCCGACAAGCTGGACCGTACCGGCTGGATAGTCAGTGACGTCAGCAGCGAAGAGACGGTAGGCGAGAAAGCACCCGCCAGCAATATCCTGGACGGTGATCTCGGCACGATCTGGCACACAAAGTGGAAGGACGGCGCTGCCGAGGCTCCTCACTATGTAGTGGTAGACATGGGTAAGGTGAACAAAATAAACGCTTACCTGTCGACTCCGCGCAATGACCATTCGCTGAACGGTCTATATCGCGAATATCGTTTTCAGGTAAGCGTTGACGGTCAGAACTGGACCACAGTGTCGGAGGGTGACTGGATGCCTTACTGGACCCGCGTCACATTCCCCGAGACGGATGCCCGTTATGTGAAGCTCGAGTCTCTGTCGGGCCAGTATGGCTCGATGGCAGAACTCGATATCTATGGAACGGCAGGCTCCGGCATAGGCTCGGTCACAACCGACGCCACGGTGACGGAGAGCAGTTACTATACCGTTGACGGACTTAAAGTACAGAATCCCGACACCGTGAAAGGCGTGCTGATGTGCTGCAACAAGCTGAGCGACGGTTCGGTCAAGGTAAGGAAGGTGTTGAAGTAATCGCAGCGGAAACGCGGGTGCCCGGTGTCTTTTTGTCGCGGGGATGGATGTCGTTCCATTCACCGATGTCTCCGTTCCGGATAATGTATACGCGCGGTGTCTCGGCGGCGGCGAGACGCTGCGCGTCTCGCATTTCCTGCCACGCCTTGCGGCCATATACGTCCGATTCGGGCAGAAAGTCGGCAAGCTCAACGATATAGAAAGGCATATCCGGGTCGTCGAACTGCTTGCGCCAGTCTTTGACAAGCGATTTCATCAGGCCCGTGTATTGATGGCGTATGTCCACGTCCGATTCACCCTGATACCATACCACACCTCGAAAAGGAAGATGGAGCATGGGAGCGATCATGCCGTTGTAAAGAACCGACGGTGTCTGAAACCAATCGTTAGACCCCGGAGTGGAAGGCATCTCAATGCCTGTGCGATGTTTCCAGGTGCCTTCAAGCGAATATTCCGACTTGTCGTCGAAAATAAGCTTATGAGGCTTGTCGGTGACCACATGTGGGGCTCCGTAATTGCTCTGCACACGTATCGCGATTACATTGTCCTTCTCTTTCATAAGCCCTTCCGGAACCTTATATATGCGGGGAGGATACTGGTAGGCTGTCCAGCCCACGAACTTGCCGTTGATGAAAACGGAGTCGGCATCCACTATGCAGCCGAGACGCAGCTCGGCCGGTTTGCCGGCTTGTGCGGCAGGGAGATCGAAATGGCGGCGCAACCAGTGTATGCCGTTTATGGCAGATCCATCCGGCCGTTTGCCCCATTCGGTGCTGAGCAGGTCGTATTCCCGCCAATCGCTGTCATCAAGTGCCGGTGCGTTCCAGCGGAGAGTGCCTGTATTACCTAATTCGAGGTTGTTGGCCACGCCATACCATAAAGACTGGCCTCGCTGCTGGGCTTTGGATAGGGATGCGCGATAGTCATCATCCTCCACCATGCGCAGACTGTTCAGGAGCACTGGATAATTCTGCAGCGCCTCCTCGCTGAGCCATGTCTGTATCTTGGAACCGCCCCAACTGGAATTTACGATGCCCACCGGCACGTGGCCGTTGTGCTCGTACAGATCCTTGGCCATGAAATATACCAAGGCTCCGAACTGTTTTGCATCCTCGGGAATGGCTTTCTTCCATGGTGTAGCCTTTACGTCCTTCTGTGGACCATGGAAAGCATATTCCTTAGGGGTCTTGAACTCGCGGATGTTGCCATTATTATAGTTAGCCACCTCATCAGCATAGAAATCGAGTGTGCGGCTGACGGGGAGTTCCATATTGCTTTGGCCCGAACCGAGGTATAAGTCGCCGAACAATACGTCGGAAACAGTCACGTCGTTGGCTGTAAGGGTATAAGGGCCACCTGCTTTGAAGGGTTTCAGAGTAACGAGCCAGTTGCCGGAAGCATCGGCTACGGCCGTGCCTTTCTGTTTCCCGATTTTTACGTTGACCGTTTCGCCGGGCGAGGCGGTGCCCCAGATCCTGACAGGCTGATTGCGCTGGAGTATCACGCCGTCGCTCAGTACGGCAGGAAGCTGCACTGCTGCGTTACCGGCAATGGCAGTCGCAAGCAGGCTTAAGACTATTAGTTTAGTTTTCATGTATCAATAGGTTGATATTATGCTGTGAGAATGGTAAGACAAAAGTACTCATTATTTTTCAAATCGCACCCTAAGAGACGTAGCAAAAAGGCAAAATGAGACAAACAGAAACAAATGCGCAACAAAATGGGCGATGATGCAACATATTTTATGATTTAGTAAACAAATTATACGGAATATTACAGATTAATTAGGTAATTTTGCAATGTCCGAAACAAACCGTCAGCAATGTTATGCGCCGGGGTGATTTCGGCTTAGTGTAAACCTGAAGAACTCTGGAATACCATATTTGAAAAAATGGGTTCCTTAACACTACCAAGCGCTATGCAGACAGAGATGTCAACAGATGAAATCAGCTTTGAGAAGTTTTACGAGAAAAACTTCGATAACTTGTGCAATTATTTCAGAAGCCGCATTCCGATGGGAGAATGTGCCGAGGATATGGCGCAGGAAGCCTTCATGAAAATGCTTGAGAACAGGATTGAGATCAACAGCCATGCCTGTTGTCTGCTGTATGCAATAGCGCGTAATCTTGCAATCGACTCCATCAGAAAATACTATCGACGGGAGAATTTCGAGACCACTGTTTCAGAGCGGATGCCTTTGTCGGCAAATCTGGTTGAGGACGAGGTACATTACCGGGAGCTTGTGCGGAACTTCATGCGCGAGATCTCGAAACTTTCGCCTCAGCGCAGGATAATCTATCGCAAAGTCGAATTAGAAGATCAAACCGCCGGCGATGTCGCCAAAGAAATGAGCCTCGGTCTGCGCACCGTCAACAACCAGCTGTATATGGCGCGCAGAATCATCAGATGCTCGTTGCAGGCCATAGGATAACCTTGGCCCGGGAATATCCTGCCTTATAATACGTTATTATAGATAAGAGAACCCCAACATTCAGAACGATATGATATCATTACGTAAAAGCGCGTTATTGCTGACGCTGTGTGCGTCGGCAATAGGCTCATCACATGCCCGCAACCCATATCTCCCTTTAGGAGAGTGCATACCCGACGGCGAGCCTTACGTGTTCGAAGACCCGGATAAGCCCGGATCTTACAGAGTGTATATATACGGCTCGCACGACCAGACAGGCAAGATGTATTGCGGACTGGATCAGGTTGTGTGGTCTGCGCCGGTTGACAGTCTGAACAACTGGCGATACGATGGAGTGATATTCGAAAATAAGCTGGACGCCAAGGGTAGGAAGTTGTTCCCGGACGGTCGCGGCGATGTGCTTTATGCACCCGATGTGGCCGTGAAGACCAATGCCGACGGCAGCAAGACATATTATCTTTATCCCAACGTGCAGGGAGAGCGCAACAATCTGGTGGCCAAGTCATCGAGACCCGACGGACCGTTTACGGTATGCAACTGGGATCCGAAGGATCCTAAGAAGACGGTGGGACCATTCGCTTTCGACCCCGCGGCATTCGTTGACGACGATGGCCGAGCATACGGCTACTGGGGCTTCAACCAGGGATATGCCTGTGAGTTAGACACTGCAACGATGGCTACGGTAAAGCCCGGCACGGAGATAGTCAAGACACTTCCCGGCAAGGACACGGTGAATCAGTTCAGATTTTATGAGGCATCGTCCATGCGTAAAATCAAGGACAAATACGTATTGGTGTATAGCCGGTGGACAAACGACGGCGAGGATGGACTTCCCGGCTCCAACTATACGCTGGCGTATGCATGGAGCAACAGTCCGTTAGGTCCCTGGACATACGGAGGTACCATAATCGACGGCCGCGGCATCGAGAAGATACATGGCAAAAACGTGCCGACAGCCGTGCCGAACGGCAACACGCACGGCAGCATCTGTGAGATAAACGGCAAGTGGTGGGTGTTCTATCACCGTCAGGCCGATACGAACGAATACTGTCGTCAGGCCATGGTAGCGCCGATAGACGTTGAAGTGTTTGAGGGTCCCGACGGATTCGTGAAAATCAGTCAGGGCGAATTCACCTGTGAGGGTTTCGAGACCGAAGGCCTTAATCCCTTCAAGTGGACGCCGGCCGGAATTGCCTGCTATTTCACAGGACCGACGCCCGCGTATCAGGAGTACCCCAATGTGGTGTATTCCGGCTCGCACTCCAAGGTGATCCGGGCCAGGTATGACGGCAATGCGGATCCCTACGCACCGGAGCGTGACCGCTGTCCGCTGGTGAACAATACCGCCGGGTCGAAGGTGGGGTACAAATACTTCAACTTCACGGACACGTACGGCAAGCCGGGAACGAAGCTGGAGGTGAAGTATGTGCCTGAAGGAGTGGCCGGCACTATGGATATATATCTTGACGCGCCGTGCAAATGCCGTGGTGCCGTCAAAATCGGCACACTGGAGATTCCGGCTGAGACAGGAGGTATGCGCACCGCTACGGTAGAAGTGCCCAACCTGCAGTATTACAACGGCAAGCACGCGCTGTATTTCGTGTTCAATTCCGAGACACAGGGCAAGTCGCTGTGCGAGTTGGAAAGTTTCAGATTCGTGGAATAAATAGAGAAATATAAACAACAATATATAATGAGAAAGACAATCGTATTGACAGGAGCAGTGTTGCTCGCGGCATCCGGACTGCAGGCGGGCGAGCTGAAGCTGAAATATGACAGACCGGCCAAATACTTTGAGGAGGCATTGGTGATTGGCAACGGAACGTTAGGAGCTATCGTTTACGGCGACGAGGTCGGCGAACGTCTGTCGCTCAACGACATCACGCTATGGAGCGGCGAACCTCGTCCCGAGTCGTTCGATCCCGAGGCATACAAGACAATCCCGGAGATCAAGGCAGCATTGGCACGCGAGGATTATCGCGCCGCCGACTCGCTGCAGCGCAAGGTGCAGGGATACTATGTGAACAACTATCTGCCGTTGGGTACGCTTACCATCGACTATCTGAACCGTCATCCCGCGGCAATAGACGCCCTCGACGAGTTCAATAAGAAAGGTACCGGTGTGACGGGCTATTACCGAGAACTCGACATAGCCAAGGCCAAGGCATCGGCAGGATACAGCGTGAACGGTTATCCTGTGAAGACGGAATATTTCGCATCCGCTCCCGACTCGGTGATTGTGGTAAGGATCACGACTGCCGATCCCGCCGGCTTCGATGCCGTGATTGGTCTTGACTCGCAGCTGCCCCACACCGTGACGGCTACAGCCAACGAGCTGTCGTCGATCGGTTATGCGCCTTACCTCGGATTGCCGAGCTACACACGATACGAGACCAAGAACTACTACGACCCTGAGCGCGGTATGCGTTTCAACACGTTGCTGTGCGCCGAGAACGAGGGCGGAACCCTGACTAACACTTTAGGCAACAGACTGGAGGCCAAGGGCGTGAAGACACTGACCGTTTACCTGACCAACGCCACCAGTTTCAACGGATTTGACAAGAACCCCGCTACCGAAGGCAAGGATTACAGGAAGATAGCCCGTAACCGTCTGGACCAGGCTCTGACGCACACATATCCACAGATAGTGGAGCGTCACGAGGCCGACTATACCAAGTATTTCGACCGCGTCAAGGTGGATTTCGGACAGACAACTGCCGACATCGCCGCTCTGCCGACAGACGTTCAGCTGCTGCAATATACCGACAAGAACCAGAAGAATCCCGACTTGGAGGAGCTTTATTTCCAGTACGGACGCTATCTGATGATAGCCTGTTCGCGTACCGAGGGAGTGCCGGCTAACCTACAGGGACTCTGGAATGAATATCTGTTGCCGCCGTGGAGCGCCAACTATACTATGAACATCAACCTTGAGGAGAACTACTGGCCGGCCGAGACCACCAACCTCAGCGAGTTTCATCAGCCACTGTTCGGATTCATCAAGGCGCTGTCCGGCGAGATTACCGGTCAGAAGACAGCAAAGGATTATTACGGCATCGACAACGGTGGCTGGGCCGCAGGTCACAACTCCGACATCTGGGCGCTTACCAACCCTGTAGGACTGCATGGCGGCGACCCCGTATGGGCAAACTGGAACATGGCCGGTGCGTGGGTGTCGTCACATATCTGGGACCACTACCTTTTCACCAAGAATAAGGAGGATTTGAAGCGCGACTATCCCGCATTGAAAGGCGCGGCCCTCTATTGTCTGGACTGGCTGACCGAAAAGGACGGCGAGCTGATCACGCCCCTCGGCACATCTCCCGAAGCCCGATACGTGACGGACAAGGGATACCACGGCGCCACTTCATACGGAACGACAGCCGACCTGGCTATGATCCGTCAGTGTCTGATGGATACCCGCGACGCCGCCAAGGAACTCGGCACCGACAAACAGTTGGTGAAGCGCATCGACAAGGTGCTTCCCAAACTGCGCGAATATAAGATAGGAGAACGAGGCAACATTCAGGAATGGTATCACGACTGGTTCAACGAAGAACCCTGGCACCGTCATCAGTCACATCTGTACGGCATTTATCCAGGCCGTCATATCACGCCTGAGGAGAATCCCGAACTTGCGAAGGCCGCCGAGCGTACGCTGGAGCTTAAGGGCAACGAGACTACCGGATGGTCCACGGGATGGCGCGTGAATCTGTACGCCCGGCTCAAGGATGCCCCCAAGGCATACGATACGTACAGGACACTGCTGAAATATGTAAGCCCCGACAACTACAAAGGTAAGGACGCACGTCGCGGCGGAGGCACATATCCCAACCTGCTCGACGCCCACGCACCGTTCCAGATTGACGGTAACTTCGGAGGCACGGCCGGTGTGGCCGAGATGTTGGTGCAGTCTACGCCCGAAAGCATCACGCTGCTTCCCGCACTGCCCGAGGCCTGGAGTGATGGCAGCGTGAGCGGACTGCGTGCACGCGGAGGCGTCGAGGTCAGCATGACATGGAAGGATGGCAAGGTTCAGACCGCCTCGCTTAGCAGCGAGAAAGGTGCCAAGACCACCGTGACGGTCAACGGCAAGAAACAGAAAGTGAATATCCCGGCCGGAGGCTCAGTCTCGCTGTGATCGTAATTCAGTCAAAACGCCCCTTAGTGGCCAGGATATAGACAGGAAGATAAGTTAATTTTGAGAAATCGGCACTCGGCGACAGTCGGGTGCCGTTTGTCTGTGACCCCGCCACGCCAGTATGCTTCAGGTGCATCAGCAGGTGACGTCGTGACGCGAATTCCATACGGATCTCGTTGCGCTCAATGACCAGGGGCTTCAGACCGGCTTTATGTAAAGCCATTGTCAGCGATTCGACATCAGGATAGAGCAATGGCGCGGGCCGGAGTACGTCAAGCTCGCTGAGATTGCCCTGAAGGAAAGTCGAAATGGCTATTATACCGTTAAGGTTCAGTAGCCGTGAAGCATTCTGTAAGAATACCGGAATGTCGGCAAACCATTGAATTACCGAAGCGGAGAGAATGACATCATATTTAGGTGATGTGACATCGGCGGCTTTTGTCGCTATCCATTCCTCGGCGTCAGTGACGGCGTACGATTCGGAGGGTGCGGTGCGAAACGGTCCTACATCAGTGAGGTCCACGAAATCGACATGTTCCGGATTCATGAAACGGCTCCATTCGCGTGTAAGGAAGCCTGTGCCGGGACCGATTTCCAGTACGCGACGCGGTGATGGTGGAAGGTGTTGACGCAGCAGGGAGGCCAAATGCAACGCAATCATCTGTTGCGGCAACGCGTGTGAATCGTAAGTGTCGACAGCCTTGGCGAAACGTGACGATACCACGGAGGTATCGGCAATGACGGAGCGAATCAGGGCAGGGATATCGATGAAATGGGCACCTTCCAAAGATATTGTTTCCGTATCGCATCCGCGCCATGCCCGCTCCATGTTTTGTGGAGGGAAGATGCGGTCGCTTTGCGAGATATATGCGCGGTCCCACCTCAGGCGCGGTTGATGTCCGGAATCAGACCCCGACGTCCAGCCGATAACGTTCTCCAGCTCACGTGCCAGACAAGATGCCATGACGGGAGAGGGCTCCTCGGGGAAAATTGCGCGGAAAGTGGCGGCATCAGGCATGGTACGGCGACGGAACTTGGTGAGGTTGGCGGGATTGAGGTTACGTGCCGTGCCTTCGAATATGGCCACAGGAATGCCCGTTGTATCGGACACGGGAGTGACCGTGCCGTTGATGGCGAAAGCCCGCGTGATGCGCTCCGGGTCAAGAAGTCTGTCGGCCATGTACACGCCCAACGACCAGGCGAACAGATAGATGGTATCGTATTGACTCAGCTTGGCCGAATCAAAACGATCGTTGTTTATCTTGAACGCCACGGCCACATCCCAGCCGGGAATGTCCAGGCCTGTATATAGCTCCGGGCCGGTTCCCCAGCCGGTGAATATCAGTATGAGCCGTTTGCTGTCGGTATGCTTCAGAAAGCTAAGTATCATTCTGCCAGAATATTCAGTAGTTTGTCAATGTCTGCATCGGAAAGCGATGCGTTCAGTGATATGCGAAGCCGTTCCGTTCCGGCCGGGACGGTCGGGCGTCGTATGGGAAGCGCCAGAATCCCTTTAGCCTCAAGGACTTTTGACTTCCGGATCGCTTTTGCCGCATCGTATGTATAGAAAGGCACGATAGGAGTGTCGCAGCCGGGAGTGCCGAGGGCTTCGTGAACACGTCCCGAGATGTCCCGCAGATGCTTGCGCTCCGCTTCCATGCCGACCAGCCGTTTTATGGTGATAAGGCTCCATGCGATGTTGGCAGGAGGCAGAGCCGTGGAAAAGATGAAACTACGGGCCGCGTTGATGAAATAATCCTTCAATTCCGGCGACACGACGCAGAAAGCTCCTGAGGAACAAGCCGCTTTGCCGAGTGTGCCCATTATAATGTCCGCCTTGTCTATGAGGCCGAGTTCCTCACAGAGTCCGAGACCCTGACGTCCACGAACACCGAAGGCATGGGCCTCGTCGACATACAGCAGCACATTGTCGTAACGGTCGCGCAATGCGGCAATCTCGCGCAACGGGGCTATGTCGCCGTCCATGCTGTATATGCTCTCGACCATCACGACAATCTGGCTGTAATTAGCCGCCTCCCGTTCAAGGATGGTGGATAGGGCATGGATGTCGTTGTGCTTGAAGCGCTTGAAGTTGCAGCGGCCTTGCGTCAGGCCGTCTATCATCGATGCGTGCACCAATTTGTCAGCCACGAAAAGTGTGCCGGGAATATTGAGTGACGATACGATGCCGGTGTTGGCGTGATAGCCGGAATTGAACAGCAATGCCGGACGTCCATACAGCTCAGCAAGCCTGTCTTCCAGCTGCTTGTGTATGTTCTGGTCTATGGATAACAGACGCGAGGCAGATGCCGAAAAAGACACGTCCGGAAAACGTGTATCGAATTCCTTGCGCATTTCGGGCATGAGGTGTCGCAACCCCATGTAGTCATTGCTGCACAGGTCAAGCACGTCCGACCCGGAACGGTCGGCGGGTATGGAGCGCAGCCGCGATTCGTCGCAGAATCCCTGCAATATCTTTTCGTAATTCAGAGTACGGCTCATTGCTCGGCGAATTCCAGCTTAAGGATATTGAGGAGTTCATGGGCCAGTTTACGCACCTGCTCGTCGGAAACAGCGAGATATGGTGGCATGATGTAGGCGTTCTTGCCGAAGGGGCGGATCCATACGCCGCGCTCCACGCAATGCTTCTGGAACGATCCGAGGTCCACGGGACGCACGGTCTGAATCACTCCGATGCCGCCGAGTATACGCACATCCTCCACGAATGGAAGCGAACGGGCATGGTCCATCTCCTCGTGCATGATGGCTTCGATTTCGCGTATGCGCTGTTGCCAAGGCGAGTCGAGCAGCAACTTCGTGCTGGCCAATGCCACGGCGCATGCCAACGGATTGCCCATGAATGTAGGGCCATGCATCATGACGCCCGACTGCGACGCGTCGATCATATTGGCAACCTTGGCCGACGTGGCAACGGCGCTGAACGTCATGTAACCGCCTGTGATACATTTGCCTATCAGCATGATGTCAGGTTCGACGCCCGCGTGTTCCCATGCGAAAAGTTTGCCGGTGCGGCCGAATCCGGTGGCTATCTCGTCGAAAATCAGAAGTATGCCGAGCCTGTCACATTCCTTGCGAAGCTCGCACAGGTACTGCGGATGATAGAAGCGCATTCCGCCGGCACCCTGCACTATCGGCTCCAATATCACCGCCGCGAGTGTATCCTTATGCTCCTCCAACAGCCGCCGCATCGGCTCGAAGTCCTCAGGATTCCATTCCTCGCCGAAACGGCATTGGGGCGCCGGTGCGAAATAACGTATCGGAAGTGCCGGTCCGAAAGCCCCGTGCATTCCCGTGACGGGGTCGCAGACGGACATGGCGTTCCATGTGTCGCCGTGATAACCGCTGCGGATGGTTGCGAAATCCGTGCGTTTCGGGTCATCGTGGGCCTGCACGGCCATTTTCATGGCAACCTCCGTAGCCACAGAACCGGAATCGGCATAGAAGATATGGTTCATGGAGGGAGGAAGTATAGAGAGCAGCAACTTGCCTAAGTCTATGGCCGGCTGGTGCGTGAAACCGCCGAACATTACATGGCTCATCTTGCCTAACTGGTCCGTGACTGCCCGGTTGAGGACGGGATGGTTATAGCCGTGTATCACGCACCACCATGACGACATGCCGTCAATCAGTTCGGTGCCGTCGGCAAGTGTGATGACCGCGCCGTGTGCCTCACGCACCTTGTATGTAGGCAGCGGATTGCGCGTGCCTGTGTATGGATGCCATAAATGTTCCCGGTCGAATTCGTCAAAATTCTCCATTGTTCTGTTTCTATCGTTAATGTTGTCAGGCGGGGTCTACGTCATAATAAATCTGCGCGCCCCGCATTTCGGGTAGCTGCGCCATCAGTTCGTAAACCTGACGCAGCAATGCCTTTACCTTCTGCATCGATGCATTGGCTTCGATTTTCAGCATGATGCACTGCAGATACCACAGCGCGACGCGGCTGACGAAAGGTTTTTCAGGTCCCAACACCCTTGGCCCGAATATCTTGCGTAGCTCCAGAGCCAGACGCACCGCAATCTTGTCGGCCATGCGCCAGTCCTTGTGCTTGACGTATATGTTCACTATGCGCGTAAAGGGGGGATAGCCGAACTTCTCGCGTTCCTGTATCTCCGTGTCATAGAATCCCTTGTAATCATGAGCCTTTACAAACTCAAGGACATGCTCGTCGGGTTTGGTGGTCTGTATGCACACCAGTCCCTTCTCCTTGCGTCGACCGGCGCGACCCGCCACCTGCTCCAGCATGTTGAAGGCCCGCTCGTTGCTGCGGAAGTCGGGGAAATTAAGCAGAGTGTCCGCGTTGGCCACACCCACCATGCTGACATGGTCGAAGTCAAGGCCCTTGGAAATCATCTGCGTGCCTACAAGTATGTCGGTGTCATGGCGTGAGAATGTCTCGATAATCTCCTGATAGGCATCCTTGTTGCGGGTGGTGTCCAGGTCCATGCGGGCGATGCGCTGGTCAGGAAATTCTTCGTGAATTTCCTCGGCAATACGCTCGGTGCCGTAACCGTACGACACGATGGAATTCTCCTCGCAGGCCGGGCAGAGGGTAGGTAATATCTTGGTAAAGCCGCAGTAATGGCATTTAAGAAGGCCCGATGATTTGTGGTAAACCAGCGAGACATCGCAGTTGTCACATTTGGGCACCCATCCGCACTGGCGGCATATCACCATCGGCGCGAAACCTCGGCGGTTTTGGAATATGATGGCCTGCCTGCCGCTTTTGATGGCCTCGGTAATGTCCTGACGCAGTGGAAGTGAGAGGATGCCTTTCACGGTCTTTTCCTTTCGCTGGCGGCGCATATCGACGATGCGGACATCGGGAAGCACAGAGCCTTCGAAGCGTTCGGTAAGTTCTACGAGCCGGAATTTGTCGTTGACGGCCTTGTAGTATGTTTCGATGGATGGTGTGGCGGAACCGAGCAGTACCTTCGCGCCGTGCATCTGGGCCAGCACCATCGCGGTGTCACGGGCATTATATCGCGGGGCCGGATCATATTGCTTGAAGCTGCTTTCATGTTCCTCGTCCACCACAACAAGGCCAAGACGCGAGAAGGGGAGGAACACCGAAGACCGCACTCCCAATACCACGACCGGGTCGTTGGAATGCAGCAGGCGTTTCCAGATGTCCACGCGCTCATTGTCCGAGAATTTGGAGTGATACACCAACAATGCGTCGCCGAACATGGCGCGGAGACGGTCGGCGAGCTGGGTGGTTAGCGAAATCTCTGGCACGAGGTAGAGAACCTGGTTGCCGTCGCGCAATGCGGCGGCTATCAGATGGGCGTATATCTCGGTCTTGCCACTGCCGGTGACGCCGTGCAGCAGTACAGGCTTGCCATCCTTGAATCCGCCAAGCACCCGGTCGTATGCCGTGCGCTGTATGTCGGAAAGAGCCGACAGCACCGGTTCGTGGCTGGATGTCTGCGGATTGAAGCGGTTGATAACGCGCTTTTCGTTTACGAGAATGTTCTTGTCGATCAGAGCGCGCAATATTCCGGGATTCAGGCCGGTGGATTCGAGCAGGTCGCTGCGTGTCACATCCTTAAGCGGCTTATTGGTCTGCAGCCAGCCGCTCATATCCAGATAGGTGAGAAGCATTTTCTCCTGTTTGGGCGAGCGTTTTACAGCATCGAACAGTGCATGCATCCGGGCCTCGTCGCCTCGGTCCCCGGCGAGTGAGACAAAATACTCTGTGTGCGGGCGGTAACGCTCCACCACACGTTCGTCAATCTGAATTATTTCGGCATCAAGCAGATGGCTTACTATGCGGGCTGTGTTCTTGATTTTCAGCTCGTTTTCAAGGTCGGAGATGCGCATTCGGCCATTATGCTGCAATGCCGACATAACAAGAGCCTCCTTGTCTGATAAGGAAAAGCCCTCGGGCATGTCGAAATCATCGTTCAGGGCCACGAATGTCTCGCTTTCAGGCTTGAGACCGGTGGGGATGGCCGCTTTCATCACCTCCCCTTCACTGCATAAGTAATACTCCGAAATCCATCGCCATAGTTTGAGCTGCGGATAGCGCAGCACAGGCGTCGGGTCAAGAATTTCTGTGACGGGCTTGATCTCGTAGTCGCGCTTTTCGTTATGGATTAGCGACACGATGCCGGTATAGAACTTCTTACGGCCGAACTGTACCAGCACACGGCTACCTATGCTGATATTTTCCTCCATTTCGGGCGGAATCAGGTACGTAAAGCTCGAATATAGAGGCAACGGGAGTATTACTTCGGCAAACATAATGCAAATTTACAAAATTTTTTGTTAACTTTGTGGGGTAAAAACTAACAGAATAAGCAAAGAGAGAGAATATGAAAAAGACACTTGCATTACTGCTGGTCGTGACGATGGGCCTCGGCTACGCGGTCCAGGCACAGGCCGGATTTAAGATCGGACCGCGTATCGGTCTGAACGTGAACAAACTGAATCCTGATGGGAAACTGTGGGACGGATCCAATAACTGCGGTTTTACTCTCGGCGTACAGGCAGAGTATATGACTCCGCTGAGCCTCGGCGTCGACCTCTCGCTGATGTATACATATATGGACTACAAGCTGGAGGGAGATATTTCCGGTAATGAGTATAAACCTAACCTCGCCAAGAATTTTATAGAAATTCCACTGAATATAAAGTATAAGATAGGAATCCCTGTGGTAAAGAAAATATTCTCGCCCTATATCTTCACAGGACCTTCGGTGGCTCTGAAGCTGGGCAAGGACAAGGGATATGACATGGGATCTATCAATGCAAAGACTAATACAAAGACTGCGCAGTGGGTTTGGAATGTAGGTGTCGGCCTTGAGTTCATCAACCATCTCCAAATTGGAGCCAGCTATGGTTTCGGTATGAACAATATCGTAAAGGACTTTGAGGTGGCGGGTGTTAACCTTCAGGCAGGGGAAGTGAAGGCAAAGACAGGCTACTGGACTGTGACGGCTGCATGGCTGTTCTAAATACTATATAACTGAGCCGTTGCATTGCGAAGGGCAACGGCACACTTACGACAATAGATGAAAAAAGTATTGGCAATCTTACTGATGGCCACGGTCGCATTCGGAGCCTCAGCGAAGTTTCGCTGGGGTCCGACTGTCGGTCTCACCGTCAGCGATTTTCAGTGGAAGCAGAAGTTAGTTCAGACCGATCAGTTGTGCGGATTCAGCGCCGGCGTGATGGGCGAGTTGATGATACCCGGTATCGGTTTCGGTATCGACATGGCGGTGAAATACACCATGCGCGGTGCACGGGTGCATTTCGGCGACCAGAAGGTATGGGCCTCGCAGGGAATGGGTAACGAAAACCTCTATTTTCATACGCTTCAGATTCCCGTGAACCTGCGTTTCAAATGGACTCGCATGAATGGCTTCGAGAATTATCTCGCACCCATTGTGTTCGCAGGCCCGTTGTTCAATTTCAACCTTGACCATTCCAAGTGCCCGGTCATTGAGAATCCGGCAGGTTCGGTCGGAATACAATGCGGTCTCGGCGTGGAGCTATACAAACGGTATCAGATCACAGCCGGATATCTTTGGGGTCTGACCTACGACATGCGCACCATTCAGCTTGATAACTTCTCGGCCCAGACTAACAGCTGGTTCGTCAATTTAGCGGTATTGTTCTGACGCGTGCAGATGCTGTCATGTTATTCTGATGTAGATATGGAAGAAAAAGAGGAGAGGAAGGAAGGCGAGGCATTTCGCATAGAGTCGGCGGCTGTGGATCTGCTCAAGACGGTATATGACCCTGAAATTCCAGTTGACATATATAATTTAGGACTGATTTATCGAGTGGAATATGACGAGGCCGAGAAAACGCTGCATGTTGACATGACGCTGACCGCTCCGTCGTGTCCGGCTGCCGATTTTCTCCTGGAGGACGTGCGCCAGAAGTTGGTGAGCATCGAAGGCCCCAAGAAGGTGGATCTTCGCCTGGTGTTCCAGCCGGAATGGAACCAGGACATGATGAGCGAGGAGGCAAAACTGGAACTTGGCTTCCTGTAAAAACATTATAGCAAAAGAATTCATACCAAATAGTTCTTATTAAGTTACCCAATCCCATAGATGCAGGCATATTTCCTGAGCGACTTACATTTAGGAGCGCCCTATTTCAAAGACAGGATAGAGGCGGAGCGTCGGGTAGTCAGTTTTCTTGATTCCATCAAGAGAAAGGCCGATGTGCTGTATCTGTTGGGCGACATTCTGGATTATTGGTACGAATACAGGTATGTAGTGCCCCGTGGATTCGTGAGATTCTTCGGGAAACTGGCTGAGCTCAGCGACAGCGGCATACGCATCGTGTGGCTGATCGGAAACCATGATATCTGGATTTACGATTATATCCCGACCGAATTAGGCATAGAGGTTGTGGACGGCGACCTGACGGAAGTGATGGACGGCCATAAGTTCTATATGACGCATGGAGACGGCGTAGGGGAGCTGAAGCCGGCGTTCCGGCTGATGCGCGGACTGTTCCGCAATAAGTTCTGTCAGAAACTGTTCTCGGCCATACATCCGCGATGGACGGTGCCGTTTGCCTACAACTGGTCGAGTCATAGCCGCAAGACCGGCGGCAGTTCGGGTTATGAATCCACGGGCGCGATGGTGGAAAACCTGCGCAAATACAGCCTTGACTACCTTAAGACTCACCCCGACATCAATTATTTCATTTACGGCCACCTGCACGTCATGCTGCAGGAGCCGCTGGCGCTACCGTCAGCAACATCGCAGGCACCCCACGCACCCCACGCACCCCACGCCGAGATGATAGTTCTCGGCGATTGGATTACGCATTTCAGCTACGGCCACTGGGACGGCGCCCGGTTCGAGCTCGCCTCGATTCCGGTCTGAATGCCGCCGCGCAGCATAGGCTGCCTGCTCTTGCGGCCGTCGTTGCGGTCCGGGCTTGCCGCCTATATAGTCTGCTCTGTGCGCAGCCGTTGGCTGCGTGGAGCAAAGCTCCAGACGGAAACCGCTTCGCGCCAACCCCGCGCAGCCGGCAGGCGAGGAGCGGCAGCCGGCTGTTGAGGAGCGGCAGCCGGCTGTTGAGGAGCGGCAGCAGGCATAGGAGGAGCGGCAGCAGGCTGTTGAGGAGCGGCAGCAGGCATAGGAGGAGCGGCAGCTGGCAGGATGCTTGCAATGTAGTGCCGGCGGCATGCATTAGCGCGGAGCCGTTTCCGTAAGGAGCCATGCTCCTGCGCGAATGCGCTCACCTCAACGCGAAGCGCTCACCTCAACGCGAGGGTGCCTATCTCGCCGCGATAGAGCCTACTAAGACCCGAATGTGCTTATTTCACCACTGTGAAATACCCCTCCGCTATCCGCTCTGCTACCGAGTTCATGTAGAGGCAATGCGCGCGGCTTGGTTTGTCGTGCTTGAATGAATCAGTCTGCAATTTGAATGAATCAGTCTGCAATTTGAATGAATCAGTCTGCAATTTGAATGGATCAGTCTGCAACATTGCATCGGTCTGTTCCGGTACCGACACCACTAGCAACCGGCCTTCGGCACAGGCGTCGAATAGTGCGCCGGAGGGTTTGTATTTGGCCGGGAGTGCTTGGTTGGTAAGTTGAATTACGGCGCCTCCATTATCTATGCTCCAATCGCGCACTTTCTTTTCATCAGGGTGTATATATGGTGAAACAAGCACTCCGTCATTCCGAATAGTGCTTAACCATAGCCGTTTTTTCTCTATCAGCTGTTCGGGAGTGTAGCTGCGGCTTACCTTGACAGCCTCAATAAGTTCCTCGTCAAGCAGGTCCCAGTTGCCGTAGGCTTCGTAATGGATGTTACCGTCAGTGATCCAAAAGCGGTGAAAGTAACCCGGATTCTGAGCGCGAATCAGATGCCGGCGCGGATTATCGCTGATATATGCCAGCATCCGGTCCAGCTGCCCTTGCTTCGTGAGAATCTTGTCGTAGTAACCCTCCTCGAAGATGCTGTCTTGCATGTCGAGATTTATGCGGGCATTATTCTTGATGGTCTTTATCATAATACCTAAATGCGTGTCCGAGGCCTGACGTACGTAGAAAGCTATATGGACGTGGTCGGGCATGATGCAACGGCGTAATACCGATGTGAAAGGGAATTCGGTCTTAAGACCGGAGATAGCAGTTCCTACGGCTTTGCCTATAGGCGTAAGTTCGGTGCGCGAGCGCCAGTCCCGGTCGCCGGGAATGCCGATAACGGTGGAGAAGTCCGGGATGCCGGGGGCCTTGTTCAGTACGATGTGATAAATACACCTGGAGCGGTAATCGTGTCCGGGACAGCGTATGCGGCCGTTCTGTCTGGTACTGAGACTTGGCATGGCTGATGAGGAATTGGAGTGCGCTAACGCGGGAGCGGAGCTCCTTACGGAAACGGCTACGCGCAGATGCACAATTTATATATAAATCCGCATTGGCTACTTATTGCTGTTGCGGTTTTCTTTCTTCTTGAGGAAGAAGTAGAGGGCGGCGATAAGGGCCAGTTCGATGGCGGACACGACTATGAGACGGGTCGTCTCGCCGTTACGGATCAGGTCGCCACCGAAATAGATGCTCATGGCTGCCAGATAGCATAGCAATAGCGTTGGCAGCCATACTGAACGCGGAATGCGTTTACGGGAATCCGGGATTCTATTCATGATAAATCGGGCTGTGCGCAGATTCTGTGTGATAAATCAGGCGGTATGCTGGTCCTGTGTTACAGGGGTGGGATGCAGTTCCTCGAGAGTATGGTAATACGGCGATGAGGCTGGATCAAAGCCATATCGGTTCAGATGGTCGTAGATCTGGATACAGGCGTATGCGTCGAGGCTGGCGTATTCCTGCTGATGGATTGTAAGTTCCGGAGCCTCCCAGTTGGTTAGGCGCTGTCCCTTGCTGATGCGTTTGCCGAACAGAATGGCATAGATGCGCGACAGACTGTTGTCAATGATGTCATAATCCTTGACATAGCTCTGCAGGTCTATGAATCCCTGTGGGGTCATGTCGTAAAGCTTGTGCAGATTGTGGAAGTCATCGTGGATGGATACTCCGATCTTGATGATGTCGGGATTCTCAAGCAGTCTGCGCACCTCCGGATACATTCCTATCATATTGAGGCGGAACAGATAGCAGGTGGTATGGGTTGACAGCTGCAGCAACGCCACATTATTGGAATGTCCCCGGCGGAAACTGGGTTTGGTTTCCGTATCAAAACCTATAACCGCTTCGGCACACAATGCGCTGACGGCTTCAGATACTTTCTCGGGACGGTCTACCATTACAATCTTGCCGGGAAATGCGGCCACGGGCAGCACGGCAAGCTCCTGCTTGGAGATGCTTACTACTCGTTCCACATCTGTCGGAGCGGAATTTAATTTGGTATCTATCGCTTCTGTATTCCGTATATCTGATTGTGCGTCTTTCAAAGGTTGTCGCGTTTGTGTATTGACATTCATACTATCTCTTATTGTGGTTAACGAAATTTCCGCGCATAAATTGTAACGGAAATCATGTCAATGACTCCACATCGATAAACAGGGTGTCGGGATTATGCCTCTCGACCCACGATTTTACGTATCGGTGAGTGTCTTCGGCTATCGGTTTGTCGTTGTCGAAATGGTGGTTGAACACCACTGCGAACAGCTTGAGTCCGTATGTGCTTATTGCGTTGAGGGCAAGTAGGGTATGGTTGATGGATCCGAGCGTGGCGTTTGTGACGAGCACCACAGGCAGCTTGTGGTCGCGGATATAGTCGATGGTGAGGTAATCACCTTTCAGCGGCACCATCAGGCCACCGGCGCCTTCAATCAGCACATGGTCGTATTCGTGCAGAAGCAATTCGGTGCATTCGGCAATCCTGTCGGTGTCCACGACTGTGCCGTCGATGCTTGCGGCGAGTTCGGGCGAAGCGGGGTAGGAGTAGATGAGCGGAGCCGTGAGGCGTTGCTTATCTACAGGAAGCATCCCTGTGCCCATGATGTGACGGTGTACTTCGATGTCCTCTGAAATGTCGTGATTGCCGGTCTGTACGAATTTCTGCGTGATGGGCCTGAGTCCATCACGCATCATCATTACTGCCAGCCGGCCGGTGACGTATGATTTACCGGCATCGGTATCGATGCCGGTAATGAAAAGTCGTTCGGGCCACTGTATCACCATGCGAACATGGGATAAGCGTTCATCAGTTCGTTCACCTCCGAGCGAACCTGAGCGATGTTCTGTTCGTTGTCGGGATCGGTAAGCACACGGTCGATGAAATCGGCTATGACCTCCATCATATCCTCCTTGGCGCCACGGGTGGTGATTGCAGCCGTGCCGAAGCGAAGGCCGCTGGTCAGGAACGGGCTGCGGGTGTCGTAAGGCACCATGTTCTTGTTGGCGGTGATGTCAGCCTCGACAAGCACGCGCTCGGCCTTCTTGCCGCTCATTTCGGGGAACTTGGTGCGAAGGTCAACTAACATGCAGTGGTTGTCCGTACCGTCGGATATCAGCTTATAACCGCGTGCAATCAGAGCGTTGGCCAGAGCCTTGGCATTCTTCAGCACTTGCTCGGCGTAAGCCTTCCACTCGGGCTGCAGTGCCTCGCCGAAAGCAACTGCCTTGGCTGCTATGACATGCTCCAGGGGACCACCCTGTACGCCCGGGAATACTGCGGAGTCGAGAAGCTGAGACATCTTCTTTATCTCACCCTTAGGAGTGGTCTTGCCCCAGGGATTGTCGAAATCCTTGCCCATCAGTATCATGCCGCCGCGGGGACCTCGGAGGGTCTTGTGGGTTGTGGTGGTGACGATGTGAGCATACTTCACGGGGTTATCGAGCAGCCCGGCAGCAATAAGACCTGCGGGATGAGCCATATCCACCATGAAGATGGCGCCGATTTCATCAGCGAGGGCGCGGATGCGTTTGTAGTCCCAGTCGCGGCTGTAAGCGCTTGCGCCGGCTATGATCAGCTTCGGACGCTCGGCACGGGCTTTGGTTTCCATCTCCTCGTAATTGACGCGTCCCGTCTCCTTGTCAACAGTATAGCTGATGGGGCGGAACATAAGTCCGGAGAAGTTAACGGGGCTTCCGTGTGACAGGTGACCGCCGTGAGACAGGTCCATGCCCATGAAAGTGTCGCCGGCATTCAGACAGGCCATGAACACAGCCATGTTAGCCTGTGCGCCACTATGAGGCTGAACGTTGGCCCACTCGGCGCCAAACAGTTTCTTGGCACGCTCAATGGCCAGATTCTCGGCCTCGTCCACTACCTGGCATCCGCCGTAGTAACGCTTGCCGGGATAGCCTTCGGCATATTTGTTGGTGAGACATGATCCCATGGCGCGCATCACTTCGTCGCTGACAAAGTTCTCGCTGGCGATCAACTCTATGCCGCGACGCTGACGCAAGTGCTCGCGGTCGATGATGTCGAAAATCTGATTGTCTCTCTGCATGGTTGTGTTCGTATTAAGGTGAGATTTAATTTATACTGCTGTGGGGCTGTAATATGGGGCTGTGGGCGGCGAGTACCGGAAGTGGCACCCGCGGGGTGCCACCACAGTATGATGCTGCCGGATAAGTTAGCCTCCGAAGTTGTCGTAATGTATGGACGACGGCTCGACGCCGAGGTTGTAGAGCATATTGTTCACGGCGTTGCTCATCGGGCCTGGGCCGCACATATAATACTCGATATCCTCGGGAGCGGGATGATCCTTGAGGTATGTCTTGAACATCACGTCGTGCACGAAGCCGGGAGTGTACGCCACGCCTGCCGCATCGGCCGCCGGGTCGGGACGGTCCAGGGCAAGATGGAACTTGAAGTTGGGGAACTCCTTCTCAAGCTGCAGGAAGTCCTGGAGATAGAACACCTCGTTCAGCGCGCGGGCACCGTAGAAATAACTCATCTTGCGGTCGGTGGTGTGCAGTGTCTTGGTCATCCACATAATCTGTGCGCGGAGGGGGGCCATACCGGCACCACCGCCCACCCAGATCATCTCGGCCTTGGAGTCGACGATGGGATGGAAGTCTCCGTAAGGACCCGACATCATGACCTTGTCGCCGGGCTTCAGCGAGAAAATGTAGCTGGAAGCGATACCGCAAGGCACGTCCTGGAAGCCTACCTGGGGCTTCGGCTTGAAGGGAGGCGTGGCGATGCGGACTGTCAGCATGATGCGGTCGCCCTCCTCGGGATAGTTGGCCATGGAGTAGGCTCGTACCGTCTCCTCGTCGTTCTTGGCCTTAAGACCGAACAGACCGAACTTCTGCCAAGCAGGCAGGTATTCGTCGCCGATCAGCGACTTGTCGATGTCGCCGTCGTAGGTCATCTCGTATTTAGGTATGCGGATCTGAGCGTAGCTTCCGGGGATGAAGTTCATGTGCTCGCCCTCAGGCAGCTTCACGATAAACTCCTTGATGAACGTAGCCACGTTCTTGTTGGAGATAACCTCGCATTCCCATTCCTTGACGTCGAGAGCAGATTCCGACACCTTGATGGCCAGGTCGTTCTTCACCTTGACCTGGCATCCGAGGCGCCAGTGGTCCTTGATTTCCTTACGGCTGAAGTGGACGGCCTCGGTGGGGAGGATGTCACCGCCACCCGACAGAACCTGAACCTTGCACTGTCCGCAACTGCCCTTGCCACCGCAGGCTGACGACAGATGCACGCCGTTCTCGCCCAGTGTGGCCAGCAGCGACTTGCCCGCCTGGGCATGAAGCATCTTGGAGCCGTCGTTGATGTCTATGGCTACCTCGCCCGAATTCACAAGCCAATGCTTGCACACTAACAGTATGATGGTCAAGGCCAGGACTATCACAAGGAATATAAGGCCTGCCACCAGAACGTTGTTCCAAATTATATCGCAGATATACATAGCCGATAGAATCAAAGTTTAATGCCGAGGAAGCTCATGAAGGCGATGCCCATGAGGCCGGTGATGATGAAAGTGATTCCGACGCCGCGCAGCGGGGCGGGCACTTTGGAATTGTCAAGACGTTCGCGTATTGCAGCCAGACACGTGATGGCCAGAAGCCAGCCGATACCGGAACCGGCACCGTAAACCGTGGCTGTCCAGGCGTTGCTGAACTCGCGCTGCTGCATGAACAGCACGGCTCCCAGGATGGCGCAGTTCACGGCGATAAGCGGCAGGAATATACCTAACGAGTTATACAGCGCAGGGGTGTATTTCTCGATTACCATCTCCAGAATCTGTACCAGGGCTGCGATAACGGCGATGAACATGATCAAGCCGAGGAATGAGATGTCGGTTTCGGCATATTCCTTGCCCAGCCAACTCAAAGCGCCGGGTTTCAGCAGATACTCGTTGATGCACCACGAAACTGGAAGCGCGATCAGCAGTACGAACGTAACCGCCACGCCCAGACCGAAGGCTGTCTTAACGTTTTTTGATACCGCCAGGAACGAACACATTCCCAAGAAATAGGCGAATATCATGTTGTCGATGAAAATCGACCGTATGAACAAATTTAAATTTTCCATTATTTCAAGTGAATGTAGTTATTTTTCCTGCAGATCCTTGTTGACGGAACGATGCACCCAGATGATGCATGCCACTACGATCAGCGCCATGGGAGGCAGAATCATCAGACCGTTGTTCATATATCCAGCCTCGTACCAGAAGTCGGGGAATATCTGGAATCCAAAGATAGTGCCACTCCCTAACAGCTCGCGGAAGAAGCTGACTATAATCAGGATTATACCGTATCCGAGTCCGTTACCGATACCGTCGAGGAATGCCGGCCAGGGGCGGTTGTTGAGGGCGAAAGCCTCAAGACGGCCCATGATGATACAGTTGGTGATGATAAGGCCTATGAACACCGACAGCGCCTTGGAGACTTCGTAATTATAAGCCTTCAAAACCTGATCGACTATCACAACCAAAGCGGCCACGACCACCAGCTGCACGATGATACGGATGGACGAAGGGATGGTCTTGCGCATCAGCGAGATAATGACGTTGGCGAATGCGAGTACGGCTGTCACCGAGATGGTCATCACCACGGCCGGCTCCATTTTGGCCGTCACGGCCAGCGCTGAACATATACCGAGAATCTGGACTATGACCGGGTTGTCCTTCGACAACGGGTTTACCAAAGGTATGAATGATTTTTTCCAGTTCATTTGTTATCAGATTTTAGTGCGGCGAGGAAGGCCGAGTAAGGTTCCAACGAGTTAAGAAGCATTTTCTGAACGCCCTGCGATGTGATGGTACCGCCGGAAATGGCGTGTACCCAGGCGCCGGTGGCAGGTTCCTGACCGTTCTTCACTACCTTGACGCTCTGGAACTGACCGTCGGTCGAGAATACGTCCTTGCCCTCGAACTGCTTCTGGAAAGCGGGCTTTTCTATTTCGGCGCCAAGTCCGGGAGTCTCGCCCTGATGTGCGAAATAGGCTCCGTAGATGGTATCGCCGTTATTGTCGAACGCTATGTAACCCCAGATGGGGCCCCAGAGTCCGGCACCGTAAACTGGCAGAATGTACTTCGTGCCCTTGTCCGTATTGCATTCGAACACGGGGAGCAGACGCTGGTCGGGGGCCTTCTTCACCTCCTGATCAACCTTCACGTCGAAAGGATCCTGCGAGGCATCTATTTTCTCCCCCTTGTCGTTCACTATATAGGAAGCCGAAATATGCTCCTGCCACAGAGTGGCTACGTCCTGCCCCTCTGTGGGCGTGATCAGCGCGGCGGCCAGAATCTGGCGGCGCGTGTCGTTCTGTATATTCTCAACCTGTTTGGGTCGCAGTGCCTGATAGACCACCGACAGCACGACTCCCACAAGCACCACAAGCACTGTGGAATAGATGATGGTGTATGTATTGCTTTGACGGTTCATAATCTGAGTATTAAAGGTTGCGGACCGTCAAGCGGCGCATACGTTTGCGAATGTTGGAGTTGACCACACAGTAGTCGATAAGCGGAGCGAAGCAGTTCATGAGAAGAACCGCGAGCATCGCACCCTCGGGATAACCTGTGTTGTAGCAGCGGATCAGGATGGCGACGATACCTATAAGCGCTCCATATATATATTGTCCCACGCGTGTGCGGCAGGCCGTCACAGGGTCTGTGGCCATGAACGTGATGGCGAATAGGAAACCTCCGAGTCCGAGCTGCTCAAGCGGCTTGAGGTAGGTGACAGGGTAAAGGGGACTTGCCCAGTTGTGGGCCACCACAGCCATCAGGAAACCGCCCACAAGGCCGGACAGGATGATGCGCCAGTTGCCTACGCCCGACAGCAGCAGGATTGCCATACCGATGAAGATGCAGAGGCACGAGGTCTCGCCCCACGATCCGGGATAGAATCCCATGAATATGTCGGTAGCTGAGAGGGGATCGCCCAATATGTTGGTGACAATGCCGGTAGGCTCGGTCTGCGATGCAAGCTGACCTAAAGGTGTTGCGCCGGAATATCCGTGGACGGCGGACTGGCTGC